>Ga0209726_10002020_pt1 | contig 30922 bp, 29 predicted proteins | sample Subgrocontami54m_FD_187453 | JGI IMG/M metagenome (GOLD analysis project Ga0209726, IMG submission 187453) | Subsurface groundwater microbial communities from S. Glens Falls, New York, USA - GMW46 contaminated, 5.4 m (SPAdes) (version 3) | ecosystem: Environmental > Aquatic > Deep subsurface >... | reverse complement strand
AAGAAAGGCTGGATGCAAATTTGTCACCCGGTCAACTTGTCTCTAAACTGTTGAAGACTTTAGGTCAGGGTGATGTTTGTCTTATTAAAGGGTCGCGAGCTGTCAGGTTGGATGAAGTAGTAAAGCGCATAAGCAAAAAAACATGACACAACTCTTGGGGTTAGTTTTATTATCATTTATTACAACCAGTATATTCATGGTGCCTTTTATTGATTTGCTTTTTTATCTGAAGCGCCGGTTTGAGAGAAACATTAAAGAATTAAAAAAATCCGAGACTCCTATTCATGATCAATTAATGAAAGCGGATGAGAATATTCCTTCAGGAGCAGGTATATTGCTGATTTTGATCTTGATAAGTTTAAGCATGGGGTATGCTCTTTTTAACCCTGGAGCAGATAAGGTTAGTTTAAAGATTTTGCTTTTTACCCTTGCTTCCTTCGGATTACTGGGAATTATTGATGATATTAAATTAATTGTAACAAGAAGGAAAGGGAAATTTTTAGGATTAGGAAGAAAAAAAATGCTGCTTATTCAGATAATCTTAGGTCTTTCTATTGCATCAATGCTTTACTTTATGGGGGGGTTTAACAACCTTTATATTTCCGGCTTAGGCAATTTTATTATTAATGGATGGTATATACCGCTTGCGGCTTTTGTGATTGTGTCTTTTGCCAATGCGTATAATATTTCTGATGGGCTGGATGGTCTTTCGGCAGGATTGCTGCTTATTTGTTTATTCGCTTTTTTGGCTCTTACTGCTTCGGGTTTGGATTTAACTTTGGCTTCGTTTATTGGGATTTGGATTGGGTTGCTTTTTTCGTATCTTTATTTTAATGTTTGGCCAGCAAGAATTTTTTTGGGTGACGGAGGAGCTTTTGCATTTGGAGCGACTCTTGCGGTGGTGGGGCTTTTGACCGGGAAAATTTTGGCCCTTGCAATAATAGGAGGTATGTTTGTAATTATTGTCAGCTCTTCGCTTTTACAAATTATTTCCAAAAAAATCCTGGGAAAAAAATTATTGCCGGTTTCGCCTGTACATATGTATTTTAAATATATTGGTTGGGAAGAGGCAAAAATTGTCACCAGGTTTTGGTTGGTCCAGGGGATGTTTGCTATTTTGGGTCTTTGGATTGCTTTACTCTCACGATGACTTTTAAAAAAGCTAATCTTCAATCTCAAAAGCAACAAGTAGACTTACCCCTTTTTATAACTATTGGGTTTTTGTTAAGTTTTGGGTTATTGATGGTCTATGATGCTTCCGTAGTTCAGGGTTTAAAAGATTTTAAGGATGGCTATTACTATATCAGGCAACAGCTAATTTGGGCAGTAATCGGAATAATTTCTATGATTTTTTTTGCAAATTTCGATTACAAAAAATTTAAAATATTTTCTTTGCCGCTAATGCTACTCTCAATACTGATGCTTCTTGCAGTTTTTATACCCGGCTTGGGAGTTTCCGGCGGAGGAGCGCATCGCTGGTTAAAAATCGGGCCAATTACGCTGCAGCCGGCTGAAATTATTAAACTTACGGGAGTGATTTTTTTAGCTGCCATGTTTGAGAAAAAGGTGAAGGTGTTGCCCTTTATAATTTTTATTACAACGGTTACGGTTATTACTGCTATATTGCAAAAGGATTTGGGTTCAACCATTGTTTTTGTTATCACAGCCGCATTTATATATTTTGTTTCAGGAGGAGCAATCTGGCATTTTATGTTAGCCTTACCGGTGGGAGTGTTAGCCCTTTTGGTATTAATATTTACCTCAGGATATAGGAGCAAACGAATGCTTGCTTTCTTAGATCCCTTTTCAGATCCTCAGGGATTTACATACCATATTTCTCAGGTTTTGATAGCTTTAGGCTCAGGGGGCTTATTTGGTTTAGGGTTGGGCCATTCCAGACAAAAGTTTGAATATATACCTGAAGTTTCAACTGATTCAATTTTCGGAATTATTGGGGAAGAACTCGGGTTTGTGGGAACTGTTTTAGTAATAATGTTATTCGCAACAGTGCTATTTAGGGGGTTTAAGATCGCGGAGAATTGCCAGGATAATTTTGGCAGAATACTTGTCTTAGGTTTAACTTCATGGTTAGGGATTCAAGTAATCATCAATCTCTCATCCATGACAGCACTGCTGCCATTAACAGGGGTACCGCTTCCTTTTATTTCTTACGGCGGTTCAGCTTTAGTTGTTAACATGACTGCAATAGGAATACTTCTGAATATCTCCAGGCAAAAGGGTTAAAGCGAAATGATTTTAGTATTCTTCTAATATTTTGTTTTGTATTACAGAAAAATCATCCTTTTCTTCTACAAAAGTTTTATATGTAAATTTAGAGTTGGTTTTGGAAAAATAACTTAATACATCTGCTGGGTGAATCCATTCAGTTTTTCTTTTACCTAAGTATTCAGGATATGAAGATGGTTGTTCGTAGCCTTGCAAGGCCAGGCCTTGCGTGTGTAAATGAATTAGGGCTTGCTTGTGGATATACTTTGATAAGTAAATGAATTGTTCTTTATGATCTACAGAAACTGCTTTATAGACTCCTTGATATAAAGATCCCACTCTTTTATATTTCCTATTAAAATACATAGTATATCTAGTACATAATGAATTCATAAACCGGTCAATAGATAAAGCGCTTTTTTGTTTGATAAAAAAATGAAAATGGTTTGACATCAGACAATAAGCAACTAGAGTTATCTCACTGTAGAAGTTATTTAAACGAAGCAGTTTAAGAATTTTATCCTTTTCTTGATATGAAGTGTTGGGGTCAGACAGTTTATCTAATAGACCTTTTTCGTCTTTGGGCATTAAGTAATTTTTAAGGTAGGAAAGAAAGACTGCATAATCTTGTTGATCCTGGAAAATTATCCTTTTTTCAACACCACGGTTATAGATGTGATAATAGCCATCTTCTAAATATAGCTTAATTCTATTTTTTGCAGGCATTATTCCTAATGTACACCAAGTTCACCCAGCCTTGCAAGGCCTGGCCTTGCGTGCTTGGCGTACATGCAGTTGATGAGTATAGGATAATGACGTATCATTATGCTGATGAAAATACTAATAACCGGGGCGCATTTTACCCCGGCAGTTGCCGTTATCGAAGAGCTTAAAAAATTCAAGGATTTGGAAATTGTATATGTTGGAAGAAAAACTACACTTGAGGGTGATAAATCTCCATCTCAAGAATCAAAAGTTTTACCTGCCATGGGAATAAAATTTATCCCTATTATCATGGGACGATTACAACGGACCTTTACTTTCTATACTATTCCCTCTCTTTTAAAAATTCCCATAGGCTTTATACAAGCTTTATATATAATTTTATCTCAAAAACCTGATGTGATTCTATCTTTTGGGGGGTATGTGGCTGTACCGGTGGTAATTGCCGGATGGCTATTTTCTATCCCCATCATAGTTCATGAACAAACTTTAGTTTCCGGGCTGGCTAATAAAATAAGCTCTGTATTTGCCGATAAAATTGCCATTTCTTTTGAAAGGACTTTAAAAGAAAAAGAGGTTTTAACTGGTAATCCAATAAGAAAAGAAATTTTGGGTGTAAAATTATCACATTTTCGAAGGGAGAAACCTTTGATTTTAATTACAGGTGGCAATCAGGGATCCCATATTATTAATTTGGCAGTAGAACAGTCTTTGGATAAATTAACTAAGATAGCTTCTATAATTCATGTAACCGGGGATAATAAATATAATGATTTTGAGAGGCTGGAAAAATTACAAGATGAACATTATCTGGTTAAGAAATGGATAGGAGAGGAGTGGGGAAGTGTTTTATCAAAAGCGGATCTGGTTATTTCTCGGGCGGGAATAAACACTTTAACTGAGCTAGCTTATCTGGGAAAGCCAGCACTTGTTATCCCCATCCCCTATCTTTATCAAGATGAACAAATGAAAAATGCTAAATACTTTGAAAACTTTGGTCTTGTTCATGTGCTACCTCAATCAAAACTTTTTAGTGAAAGCCTGTTAGAAAATATAAAAATCATGCTAAAAAATTTGGATAGGATAAAACTAAAAGCTAAAGAGGCCAAAAAAGTTATTATTCCTGATGCTGCCAAAAGACTATCTTTGGAAACAATTCTTTTGGTAAAAAATAAATGAACAAAGTTTTCTTAACAGGAGTTAGTTTACTACTTATTTTAATAATTTTTTTTCTACGTTCTGATTTTTTTACTATTAAAAAAATTGATGTTAAAAAAGAGCAAATATCTTGCGCAAGTGATAACGACTTAAAAGATTCCTCAAGACTTTTGGGACAAAATTTTTTTCTGTTAAATACCCAAAAAACAGTAAAGATTCTTAAAGAAAAATTTATTTGTATTAATAACGTGATTTTGTCGCGCTCGTTTCCGGATAAAATAAAGATAGATGTAATAGGCAGAATAGCTGTTGCGATACTTATTCCACTAAATAGCAGCGAGGCGACTCTATCCTCTATAGAAGAATTCATCGCTACCCCTAGCGCCGATGAATCACAAAAGTTCTTGCACTTAGATAATGAAGGAGTTATTTTTCCTCAAGGAGAAGAGAATCCCTCCATAAAAATATACTACTTTGGGCAGAATCTAATCTTTAAAGATGCTCTGGTTATTTTAGAAAAGCTAAAAACATTCGGATTAGATGTAAAAGAAATTAAAATTCTGGAAAATTTTTTGTTAATTAATCCCGGCAGCGGACTAAAAATAATTTTCCAAATGGGTGATAAAATTAATATTCAACTTGCATCTTTACAATTAATCCTGGAGCAGGCTAAAATAGACGGTAAGAGCTTGGAGTTTATCGATTTAAGATTTGATAAGCCCATTGTTAAATTTGCCCCCGGGAAAAAGTAGTTATGGCTAAAGATAAAGTTATTTGCGGAATAGATGTTGGTTCATCTAAAATTGCAACCCTTATTGCATCAGTTGATGAGCACGGCAAAATTAATCTAATTGGTGTTTCGTCAACCATTTCTAAAGGAGTAAGAAAAAATCAGGTGGTAGATATTGATGAAGCGGTTTCGGCCATAACCGAATCTGTTGAAGCATCGGAGAGGATGGCCGGTTATTCAATTTCCCAATCATTTGTTTCATTAGGCGGGCCTCAAGTCGAAAGCGTCAATCAACATGCGGTAGTGGCAGTGTCCGAACCTGAGGGTGAAATTAGAGAAAGTGATATTCAAAGAGTTAATGATGCAGCCCGGGCAATTCCCCTGCCTTCCTCAAGAGAAATTCTACATGTAATTCCGCGAACTTTTACAGTAGATGGTCAGGAAGGCATCAAAGACCCGATTGGAATGACAGGGATTAGATTGGAGACAGAAACTCATATTATCACAGGATCCACAACATCCATGAGGAATCTTGTTAAGTGTGTTTCTGAAGTAGGTATAGATGTTACCGAGTTAGTTTTTTCCGGAATTGCCGCATCAATTGCCATACTCACCGATACAGAAAAAGAGTTGGGGGTAGTATTGGTTGATATCGGAGGAGAAACAACAGATGTGGTTATTTTCATAGACGGGTCAGTTGCTTACTCTGCTGTTGTGCCGGTTGGAGCAAGACATATTACTTCTGATATGGCTGTAGGATTGAGGATTTCTTTGGAATCGGCGGAAAAAATTAAATTACATTTAGGTAAACTTCAAAAAACTCCGGCTCTTTCTGAAGAGGAGAAGGAAGAACTTGCCAAAACTTCATCTAACAAAAGATCAAAAGAGGAAGAGGTATTAGATGTTAAGGCTTTGGGGATAGAAGAAGATGTACAAAAGATTTCCAGAAAAGCCGTTGTTGATGGAATTATAAGACCAAGATTACAGGAGATATTTAAATTTGTTGGTAAGGAGCTAAAAAAAAGCGGGTTTGGTACCCAAATACCCTCAGGCTTGGTAATTTGTGGAGGCGGTGCTCAAACGATTGGAGTTTTAGAGCAGGCCAAATATGTGCTGGGATTTCCGGCAAGGATTGGTCAAATAGAGGGCCTTTCGGGATTGGTGGAAGAGTTAGATTCACCGGCATTTGCCTCGGCAGCAGGCTTAATTCTATATGGAGCGACTCAGGGATCAAAAGGAGAAATACGAATTCCGGTTCTTTCCGCCAGTTTACCGATTAAAGGGATGATTCAAAAGGTAATATCACTTGTGAAATCATTTCTGCCGTAAGCGTTTTTAGTGCTTGATATTAATAAAAAGAATTGCTATATTCTGCCCAGAAGTAAATTTATGCTTATAACCGATAGGTTACAACTATGTTGATAAACAAGTTTGAAAGCATCGCTACGAAAACTTCGTTTTCAAGCTTAAATTTTACAGGAGGTAAAATTTATGCTTATTAAACCGGACGTACAAAGATTTGCAAAAATAAAGGTAGTGGGTTTGGGTGGCGGTGGTTCAAACTCGCTAAATTCAATGATTTCCCTACAACAAATACAGGGTGTGGAATTTGTAGCTGTTAATACTGACGCTCAAGCGTTAATGAATAATCAATCCCCCACCAAAGTGCAGATTGGCGAGACTTTAACAAAAGGTTTGGGATCGGGAGGAGATCCGGAAGTAGGAAAACAGGCTGCAGAAGAATCCACACAAAAACTACAAGATGTACTGCAAGATGCTGATATGGTTTTCTTAACAGCGGGAATGGGAGGAGGAACAGGTACAGGATCTATACCAGTAGTTGCACAAATTGCCAAAAGCGTTGGTGCTTTGACTGTTGCAGTAGTCACCAAACCCTTTAATTTTGAAGGAACCAGACGTATGGTAGTGGCAGAAGACGGAATTGAAAAACTAAAAGATAAATTAGATGCTTTAATTGTAATTCCCAATCAAAGACTTCTGGAGACGGTTGAAAAAAATATGTCTTTGCAGGAAGCATTCAAGCTGGCAGATTCAGTTTTGGGACAGGGGGTTCAGGGTATTTCTGATCTGATAACTATGCCCGGACTCATTAATGTTGATTTTGCGGATGTTAAAACCATCATGTCCTCAGCTGGTTCTGCTTTAATGGGAATAGGAGTTGCCGGTGGAGAAAATAGAGCAGCTGCAGCAGCCAGAATGGCTATCGCCTCTCCCCTGTTGGAAGTTTCAATTGAAGGTGCCAAAGGAGTGCTATTTAATATAGTGGGAGGAGCAGATCTTTCTATGTCTGAGGTTAACGAGGCTGCACAAATTATAGCTCAAGCTGCAGATCCTGATGCCAACATCATCTTTGGAGCAACTATTAAAGAAGATCAGCTGGATCAGATTAAAATTTCAGTTATAGCCACTGGTTTTGACGAAACAAGAAGAAGGTTAAGAGAGTATATTGGAACAGGTATTGGCTCTGCCTCATTGGGAGCGCAGCCGGTGAGTTGGTCAGATGCCAGGCAAGATGAGGAACTACAACCGACAGAGTCAGTTTCAGAGTCAGAACAAACTCCACAAGAAACAGAGTCTCGCGAAGAAGATGAAGACTTAGAAATTCCCGCATTTTTAAGGTCAAACAGGTAATTTGCTTTTTCCCAGAGTTTAATATATAATTATAGGGTAATATTTATGGCTAATGAAAGACCAGCAGAATCAAGATGGCTATACAATCAACCGACTAACGGTGTGGTTGAAAATTGGTATAGAAGAAATGAAGAGAGAATAAGAGCTGGATGGATTGACCCTAAAATTTTAGATGGAGCTTTTATTTTAGCAAGCACTGCAGAAGAGATGGATGGAACTTCAAATTTCAGATATTCCAAAGATCAAATTGTTACTACTAAGACCGGTCCGGAAAAACCAGCCAGAGGTTCAGAACTTTGGGATAGATGGCAAGCTTATGAAGATAAGATGAAAGAAAGTGGTGAGCGGGATGGTCAAAAATTTAGTGTCCACAGCTTTACGCCATTTTTAACTGATAGAGAACTCAGGATCGAGATGTCTGATTATAGCTGGTTTAGAATGCAATCATTAAATAATGAAGTAGGTAGAGGATTACCTGAATCCTTAAGAGACGGCATATTACCTACACGAAGAAAAGAAGGATACATTTTTGAAGGAGATTCTCCTAATAATGCTTGTATTCAAGGGATATTAATAACCAGAGATAATCATATAATTTTAACCACAAGAGCATTACAAGCAGATTACTATCAGGGAACTGTTTCTCCCTCTTTTGAAGAACAAATGGATAGAGCAAAAGATGCTGATCCGATAGCAACATTTCTTAGAGCAGTATCATATTCGCCAAAACTAAAGCTTAGAGGAGAAGAATTAAGATTAACAGTGCAGGAAGATAAAGTGAGATTAATTTCTATTGTTCAGGAACCTGCATTTAATGCAGTTGGATTTGTAGTAATCGGTCAATGCGAAGAAGAGGCTGCGGAGATTGATGAAACCAGACTTGGTGTTGATAGAGCCGAGTTTGACCCTTCAAAACCTATCTGGACTCTTCCGCTAAAAGATCCAACACAGCTGATTAATGATTGTTTTGATTTAAGGTATAGGTGGCATGGGGTGGGAAGGCATAGAGCTTTTGAGGCAGTGGCTTCTGTTTTAGGTTATGATGAAGCAGCTGATCGTTTCTATAGAACTTACCAGTTGTCTTATATTTAGTTCTCTTACCCTTGCCTTTTACAGACACAAACTCTAAAATTACCTCATGGCTAAGTTTAAAAGTGTTTCATCACAAGTGGATTTTCCGGCAATGGAAAGGGAGTTGCTGGATTTTTGGTACAAACAGGGGATAGTAGAAAAATATTTAAGAAAAAATAAAAAATCAGATCAGAAATTTTCATTTCTGGACGGGCCAATTACTGCTAATAATCCGATGGGGGTTCATCACGCTTGGGGAAGAACGTATAAGGATTTATGGCAAAGATTTTTTAATATGCGCGGATTACGGCAAAGATTTCAAAATGGATTTGATGAACAAGGGCTTTGGGTAGAAGTTGAAGTTGAAAAAGAATTAGAGCTTCATAGTAAAAAAGATATAGAAAACTTAATCCCAAATGATAAATTTAAGAGTTTGGAGAAATTCATTAATTTATGCAAAGAAAGGGTCAAAAAGTATTCAACCATTCAAACAGAACAATCAAAAAGACTGGGATATTTCATGGATTGGGATAATTCATATCACACCTCCAGCGATGAAAACAATTATGCCATCTGGAATTTTTTGAAAGTTGTCTCAGACAAGGGCTGGCTTTATAAAGGACATGACAGCGTCCCCTGGTGTCCCAGATGTGGGACAGCAATTTCCCAGCATGAGATTTTAACTGAGGATTATAAAGAAATTGTGCATGAATCAGTTTATTTTAAGCTTCCTATCAGAGGTCGTGAAAATGAATATTTAGTTGTCTGGACAACAACACCCTGGACAATTCCGGCAAATGTGGCAGTGGCAATTGATCTTAAAAAAGAATATTTAAAAATTAAACAAGGCGATGAATTTATATATTTAATGGAGGATAGAGCCAAGGCTTTAGGGTATGAGGGGCAAAAAGTAGCAGGAAAAGAATTAGTAGGTTTAGAGTATGACGCACCTTTTGATCATTTGCCCAGAGTATCAGAGGCTTTGGGTGAATATGTCCACAGAGTGGTAGAAACTGATAATTTGATTTTGCCCATAACTACGGAGGAGGGAACTGGTTTAGTACATGTATCAACTGGTGCAGGACCAGAAGACTTTAAATTAGGTAAAAAATTAGGACTTCCCGTAATAGAGCTCATTGATGAGGAAGCAAATTACATGGACAAAATGGAGGATTTCTCCGGGAAAAATGCCAAAAAACATCCTGAGTTAATAATAGATTTTCTAAAAAGTAAGGATGGCGGAAGATTTTTGTTTAAGACTGAGAGAATAAAACACAGATATCCAAATTGTTGGAGATGTAAATCAGAGTTAGTTTGGAGAGTGGTTGATGAATGGTACATAGCAATGGATCGTGATGATTCTTCAGGTAAAACCTTTAGAGAACAGATGGTAGAGGTTGTTAAGAATATAAATTGGATACCAAAGTGGGGACTAGACAGAGAGTTAGATTGGCTTAAAAATATGCATGATTGGTTAATATCTAAAAAAAGATATTGGGGTCTATCTTTACCTGTTTGGGAATGTAATAAATGTGGAAACTTTGAGGTCATAGGAAGTAAAGAAGAGCTTAAGGAAAAATCAGTAGAGGGGTGGAACAAGTTTGAAGGAAATACTCCACATCGGCCTTGGGTAGATCAGGTCAAGATAAAATGTTCAAAGTGCGAAGAGATTATTTCCAGAATTCCTGATGTAGGAAATCCCTGGTTGGATGCCGGAATTGTGCCTTTTTCAACTTTACCTGATGATTGGAGACCAGCTGATTTTGTCACTGAGAGTTTTCCCGGACAATTTAAAAATTGGTTCTACTCACTGATTGCCATGAGTACTGTGTTGTTAAGTAAAGAACCATTTAAGAATATTCTGGGTTTTGCTTCTTTACTAGACGAGAAAGGGGAGGCAATGCACAAATCCAAAGGTAATTCCATTGAATTCAATGAAGCAGCAGATCAGATTGGTGCGGATGTAATGAGGTGGATGTATGTTACTCAAAACCCGGAGTCTAATTTACTTTTTGGATATACCTCAGCCGGAGAGGTTAAAAGAAGGTTCTATTTGATTTTGTGGAACACCTATAAATTCTTTGTCGACTATGCCATTTTTTCAAATTGGGAAATAAGGGGAATTGGGGATATAAGGGAGATGGGGGTTTTAGATCGTTGGATTTTGATAAGATTGAATGAAGTTACTTTACTGGTAAATGACAGACTGGAAAAATATGATGCATCAACAGCTTCAAGAATGATTGAGGATTTTGTGGTAAATGATTTTTCAACCTGGTTTATCCGAAGATCAAGAAACAGGGTTAATTCTGAGGCGGATAATTTAGATAAAAATACTGCTCTTTCTGTGATGTATGGAGTTTTGGTTACTTTAGCAAAGATTGCCTCCCCTTTTATACCCTTTATGACAGAGGAAATATTTAAAAACTTGACTGGAGAAGAATCCGTGCATCTTCAGGATTTTCCTGAGGGAGATAGGAGACTATTAGATGAAAAATTAATAAGGGACATGAGGATAATTAGGGAGATAGCAGAAAAAGGCCATGCTAAAAGAAAAGAAGCTAACATAAAATTAAGACAGCCATTATCGAAAGTAGTGTACAAATTATCTAAGCAATTACACTCTGAATTAGAGAAAATATTAGCAGAAGAGTTAAATGTAAAGCAAGTTGAGTACCAAAAGTCCTCAACCAGCGAGATTAAGGTAGAATTGGATACAGAAATTACTCCAGAGCTAAAGGAAGAGGGTGAAGCAAGGGATTTAATGAGACAAATACAGCAGCTAAGAAAAGAGCAAAATCTGACACTGGCTGATAAAACAAAGATTATTCTTCCTTCATGGCCAGAGGCTTTTGAAGGTCAGATTTTAGCCGGAACTGCATCTGTTTCTATTACGAAAGGGGATAAGCTGAAGATATTTAAGGTTTAAGATGAGATTTCTTAACGCAGTTAATTGGCCAATTACCCTATGCAGTTTCTTGCTTATATCAGTGGGTATACTGGTGATTTATTCTTCTTCCATGGAATTGGCGTTTCAGCAATTTTTATATGCCATAACAGGTATTATTATTTTTCTTGTGATTTCTCAGTTTGAGCCTTCATCTATTAGAAATTTAATTAACCCAATTTTTGTATTTATACTATTTCTCCTTGTGTTAGTTTTATTTTTGGACATTGAGACACGAGGTTCGGTCCGCTGGATTCCTCTTGGTGCATTTAATATTCAACCCTCTGAGTTTGCAAAACCTGCTTTAATACTTTTTCTTGCGAAATTTTGGTCAACAAATATCCCCAGTTGGATAAATATTTTTAAAAGCTTGTTTTGGTCTGCCCCTTTTATACTGCTGATTTTTAGACAGCCGGATTTAGGATCAGCGCTTACTATAATTGCCATCTGGATGGGAATATTAATCTCAACACGAGTTTCTATTAAGAAGCTGGTAATTCTTGCACTGATTGTAATTTGTACAATTCCCGTAAGCTGGTTGTTTTTACATGACTATCAAAAACAGAGAATCTTAAGTTTTTTATCTCCACAGAGTGATCCTTTAGGAGCAGGTTATAATTTAATACAATCCACAATTGCTGTAGGGTCGGGAGAAATTTTTGGAAGAGGTTTAGGGAGAGGTACCCAATCACGCTTACAATTTTTACCGGAATTTAGAACAGACTTTATTTTCGCCTCAATTGGAGAAGAAATGGGATTTTTAGGGACAGCTTTGATTCTATCAATATATTTATTTCTGCTAACATATTGTTTGAAAGTTTCTTATCAAACCCATAATTCATTTAGTTTTTTGATAGTAATTGGTGTTACTTCGATGCTTTTGTTTCAAACGGTTGTTAATATCGGAATGAACATAGGACTTATGCCCATAACAGGTATTACCTTGCCGCTAATTTCATATGGTGGAAGCTCGTTGATTGCCACTTATTTTTCATTAGGCATGGTTGCTGCGGTAGCAAGATTTAGAAAAGTTGACCGTGAAGGATTGACATGATAAAATTCACTCCATGTTAAAATACGCAATTGTTGAAATTTCAGGGAAACAATATAAATTTATTCCCAGTCAAGAGATGGAAATAGATTTTCAAGGTGAGTCGGATAAGGATATAGAAGCTAATGTATTATTCTTAGTTATGGACGGAAAGGTAAAAATTGGCAAGCCTTATCTTAAGGAAAAGTTGACCTTGAAACGTCTTGAGAATATCAAGGGTAAGAAAATTCGGGTTTCTAAATTTCACGCTAAATCAAACGACAGAAGAGTGGTAGGCATCAGACCAAAGCTGACAAAAGTTGTTTTATCTGTGTAAAAAAGCTTCTTAACCCTGAATGAAATTGAAGGGTTGATTTTAGTTTTCACAAGCATTAGAATTATCAAACTATATGGCACATAAAGCAGGTGGAGGAAGTACCAGAAAAAACAGAGATTCTATCTCAAAGCGCTTGGGGGTAAAAATTTATGGTGGTCAAAAAATTAAACCCGGCAATATTATAGTCCGACAAAAGGGAAATAAATTTTATTCCGGAGCCGGAACTAAGCAGGGTAATGACTACACAATTTTTGCAATTGCTGCCGGGAAGGTAGAATTTAAAAAGAAACTAAATAAGACTTTTATTACAGTTTTATAAGATATCATGGATCAAGAACAAATTTACGAACTGGAAATTGACCTTCTGCAACCGAATCCGCTGCAGCCGAGAGGATTGATTGCCCCTGAATCTTTATCGGAGTTGGCTGAATCAATTAGGACTCATGGAGTTTTAGAACCATTGGTTGTAGCTAAAACCCCTGCCGGATATCAAATTATCGCAGGCGAGAGAAGATGGAGAGCGTCTAAACTGATAGGAATAGTAAAAGTACCGGTTATTATCCGCGAAACCTCCCCTCAGGGAATGTTAGAGATGGCAATTGTGGAAAATGTTCAAAGAATTGATCTTAATCCACTGGAGCGGGCTCAGGCATATAGGAGGCTGATGGATGAGTTTGGTTTGACTAATTCTGAGATCTCAGAAAGAGTTTCAAAATCTCCCTCTTATATTTCTAACACCATCAGGCTTCTGACACTGCCGGATGCTCTAAAAGATGCCTTAATGTCTACAGCAACAACCGAAGGTCATGCCAGAGCGCTGTCAGCATTGGAAGATCCTCACTTAATAATTACCGTATATAAAGAAGTGCTTAAAAGAAATTTATCAGTCAGAGGTACAGAGGAGTTGGTCAGGCGTTTTAGAGCAAATACCGGCATTGGGCCCAAAAAAAGTGCGGTTACCGAATCAATGCATATTATGTCTAAGGAACTTGACCAAATTCAAAAAGATTTAAGTGATGTTTTATCTCAAAGAGCGGAAAAAACTCTTGTTAAATGTTCCCAGACAGGTAAGAGGGCAAAACTGGAATTATCAATTGATGGAGATCCTTCTAAAACCAGCCCTCTTTTGGAAGATATAAGGCAGGCGGTTGTGGGGTATTTTAACTTGAAGGGGGCATAAATTATTTGTCAGTAAGCAAGCCAAGATCCTTTGGGGGCCAGTAGCGGAAAAAAGCTCTGCCCACAATTTCCTCCCTAGTCACAGCTCCCCATTCTCTGGAATCAGATGAATGATTTCTATTATCCCCAAAAACAAAGTATTGATTCGAACCTGCTTTAATTTGCGCCCCATCTGCAAGAAAGTTGCCCGGGCGGGTGATTGTACCTGATGGTAAATAAGATTCACTTATCAACTGCCCATTTACAAAAACCAAATCATTTTCAATTTTGATGGTGTCTCCCGGGACAGCCATAATTCTTTTGATAAAATCCTGAGATTCATCTCTGGGGTTTTTTAAAACAATAATATCTCCCTTTTTAGGGTTCCCAAGCCTGTATGTTATTTTTTCTGTAATAAGATAATCTCCGTTATGAAGGATAGGCACCATAGAATTTCCCGAGACTTTGTGAAATTGGGCAATGAATAGATAGATGAGAGCAAATATGGCCCCGAAAACTACCAGAGTTTGAATAAAATCAATAATATGTGAACGTAAATTTTCAAAAAAGCTTTTGTGGGGAGCTGTAGAGTAATAATCCAAATTATCCATAAATTTATCTTTAAGCTTTGATTATCTCAAAGGATGAAGTTGTCGTGCAAGGGGTGGGATGCTAGAATAGGGACTGTCGGACTCGTGGCGCAGCGGTAGCGCGGTCCGATGTACATCGGACAGGTCGTTGGTTCAAAAAGATTTATCTAGTATGGGAATTGTATATATTCTGCAATCACTCATTAATAGCAGATATTATATTGGATCCACAATTGATCTAGATAGGAGGCTTTTTGAGCACAATTCTGGAAAATCGAGTTACACGAAATTAACAAGACCATTTAAAATAGTTTTTAGTAAACAATATGATTCAATTGAAAAAGCCAGAAGGATTGAATACAGACTAAAAAAATTAAAAAGTAAGAAAATTATTGAAAAGATAATATTTGAAGGTGATATAAAAATGGACACTTAGCTCAGTGGTAGAGCGCCTCGTTCACATCGAGGAGGCCGTAGGTCCAATCCCTACAGTGTCCACAGAAGGTGGCGATCGTGTTCCAACCGAAAGGTGGGGGATCTCATCATTCTACTAATCTTTATAAACTAGCTAACACTAGTTCATTAACGGCATCTTTTACTTCTTTGGACGGAAGAGAAGTTATAAATTTTTCTATTTCATCCAGCGTTATATTTCCAATAATTCTATTTAGTCTAGGTATAGATGTTGCTGTTGATATTCCTTTAGTATCCAATTCTCCGTCAACAATGCCACCTAATATTCCCCTCATAACGTCTTCATCATTTGGAGTATAGTTTGGATCTAGTTCTTTCCTCTGGACTAGTAGGTCATTGGGTCGTTTCAATTGTTGACCTAAATCATAGGACCCTATAATTTCTGGCATTGCTAAATATCTGTGTCTACTCAGTCTTTGTCTAAGAACTTCGGGTAATAAATCATGTACTTCACCAAAACTTATGAACATTCTAGTCTCTCTTCGTTTCTTATGTTCTTTTAAAACCCTCTCTTCTAACTGCTTTGCTACACTCATATTCCTACCCCTTAAATAATTTGCGTCACCAGCTACGGCTGATCTACCATGGTGTATTATTCCTCTTAAATCACCTGTCCTAGCAGCTTGAAATGCTGCCTTATATGCATCAATGTAAGCTTGATGTTGTCGTTCTTGCGATGCTAAAAGATTTTTTGGATAGGATTCAGCATCATATTCAAACTTTCTCACCTGTGCTAAATCATCAAGCATTGATAATTCCATCATCCAGTAATAATATTCACTGTCTGGATTATTCATCTGAGTTCTTAATTTCCTTAATTCGCTTGGATATAGTGGTCTGCCTATTGTTGAGTAGGGGTAACGAGTTTGTAGTAAAGCATCAACGTGCGAATATCCTCTTGAGATTAATGTCCTTATTCCTTTTACTTCATGCTCACCAAACTCTGCAGCCTCTTGAAAGAATATATTTGATACCTGGGGATCTTCACAAAAAAACTCCTCTGCTTCTCGTTTAATTTCTGGGATATGAACTACATCTTCTGATCCATGGTACCCAAAGTAAAAATGTACCTTTATTAAAGGTCGGTCTCTTTCCATAGAGCTAATTATGTCTATAACTAGTTTAAATTCAATTTAATTAGAAAATGGGAAAATCTGGATTCTGCAATCAAGGCCAATAACTACACTTTAAATTCATCTATGGTATATTTCTTAAAGAAGAATGGCTATTATAATTTCTGCAGATGAGATAAAAAAGGAATTAAAAGGCTACACTCCTAGCCAAGCAGAGAAATTTCATGCTGAATCTGCAAAGATGGCTGATCAAGAATTCGAAAAGGCAGTTGAAAGTACTTCCTATAAAGAGGTAATTTTAGTCTGCGGTGGATCGGCTTCTGGAAAAAGTGAGTTTTTAGCTACCCAACTAGCGAATAGAGAGAGTATAATTTTTGATGGTACTTTATCTTCGATAAAAAGAGCTGAGAGAAAACTTAAAAAAATTATTAAAGAAAATAAAAAGCCGATAATTTACGCAGTAATACCAGATAATTTGAAAAGAGCTTTCATTGCGTTCTTAAGAAGGGATAGGAAATTTAGTGATAATCATTTCTACAGAACACATTCCAGTTCAAGGAAAACACTGCTATGGATTGTCCTAAATTATCCCCAAGTGAAAATAAATATTGTGGAAAGCTTCTATACAACTTCACAGGAACTCAAATTCGCAAATTTAAGACTCGACAACAAGCAAAAATTAATCGAATATTTGAGCGGTTTGCAAATGACAGAAGATGATATAATTAAACAAACAGTATAAACGTATGAAAAAAATATTTTATAGAACAAATCAAAATGATCCTCAAGTAAGAGCATATAAAGAGGCTGTAGAGAAGGGAAAACGGGACCATCATGTCGTTTACAAAGAAGATTCATGGCGGATAATACGAGGTGGGGCAGAAAGACCTATTGAGATGTTTGGAACACAACAAGAAGCTATAGAACGAGCTAAATCTATTGCCAGAAGTCAAGGGACAGCAGTATATATACATGGAGTAGATGGAAGAATCAGAGAAAGAGAAAGTTATGAAAGAGGCCCATTTCCTCCAAGAGACACAACTCATTAAGGTTTATCACTAAGCTAAATTTTTAACCCAAATAAGCCCACATCTGCTACAATTAAACAAATGAGACAAATTCTCAAACAAACATCCTGGCTATTTTTGGCTCAAGCTTTAGGTAGGGTAATTGGTCTTTTCTACACTATATTTTTAGCCAGGAATTTGGGAGTTTCTGATTTTGGACTTTTTTCTTCTGCTTTGGCTTATTTTTCTTTGGTTTCTTCAGTTGCCGACTTCGGTTTTAACAGGTTTCTGATAAGAGAAATAGCGCGCGATCACAAAAAAATCCCTGAGCTTCTTTGCAATATCAGTTTACTGAGACTTACTTTAGGATCTGTGATATTTTCTCTTTTTGCAGTAGGATTATATCTTCTAGACCCCGATAAGTTAAGGGTATCTTTGACGCTTTTGGCAGTATTGGCAGTACTTCCTCAGGCAATTTCCCAAACATTGGATGCAATCTTTGTTGCTTTGCAAAAATTGCAATATTCATCCGTAGCTCTTTTAATTTTAAGTCTTGCCACAACAATATTTGGAGTCTCGTTAGTGAGTACTGGTTTTGGTGTGGTGGGGACGGTAGTCGCTTTAATTTTAGGGCAGTTAGTTTACCTTATCGCATTAACTTTTTTTTTGAGAGTTCAAAAAGTAAGGATTCTGGCTAAAATAACAACTTCCACCATAAAACAGGCTATATTAGGATCACTCCCTTATGGTTTATTGGGAATACTAGGGCTTCTTTATTTTAGGATAGATATAATCCTTTTGACATATCTTCGTGGCAATTTTGATGCAGGTATTTATGGGGTAGCATATAGATTCTTGGAAGCAGTCGTTTTTGTCCCTTCATCTTTAGCTGCTGCCTTCTTCCCCATCTCAATAAAACTTGTTACGCAAAGTCCGGAAAAAATCTATAAACTTTATAAAAAATCTATCTACTTATTATTTTTAATTGCCTTACCAATAGCTGCAGCTTATTGGTTACTAGTACCTTTTATTATTCTGAGATTTTTACCCCAGTATTTACAAGCTATAAAGGTATTACAAATACTATCACTAACCATACCCTTTATGTTTATGATTTCTATCCAAGGCATGTTACTGTTTTCTCATGAAAGATTCTTACGACCGCTTCTTTTAATGGGCTTTTTTAATCTGATACTTAATATATTATTAAATTTATATCTGATTCCTAAATACAGTTTTGTAGGTTCGGCTTGGGCTACCCTTATCTCTGATATAGTTGGTTTCTCAATCTTTTTATTGTATATTAGGGCCAAATTTATTGCTATAAGATGAGATTTGCAAAAATGAAAACGGAAGCTTCAGTCATTATTCCTAACTGGAATGGAAAACACTTATTAAGGATCTGTCTGTTATCTCTACGCAAACAGACTCTGAAAAATTTTGAAATAATTCTGGTGGATAATGGATCACAAGATGGATCGGTAGAATACACCACAAGATATTTTCCCGGCGTCCGTATTATTAAATTGGAAAAAAATTATGGTTTTGCTAAAGCTGTTAATGAGGGAATTAAAAAGTCATTGGGTAAATATATTGTTCTAATTAATAATGATACAGAAGTGGATAAAAATTGTCTTCAATATTTGGTACAAGCTGCTCATAAACATAAGGAAGTAGGTTTTGTAGCAGCTAAGATGTTAAATTTTTATCAAAGAGATATGATTGATTCTGCTGGTGATTGGATTGACGTAGTGGGGCATGCCAGTAATATTGGATTGGGAGAGAAAGATGGTGAGAAATTTAATAAATCGGGTTTTGTGTTTTTAGTCACAGGCGGAGGAGGACTTTTTAAAAGGGAGGTGTTTAATAAGGTGGGCTTTTTTGATGAGGATTATTTTGCCTATTTTGAGGATGTGGATTTATGTTTGAGAGCACAATTTCAAGGTTTTAGAGGTTGGTATGAGTCCAAAGCTAAAATTTATCATATTCATAAAGCAACTGCCCAAAAAATTAAACCCTTTATTGAGTACTTGCAGTTTAGAAATATGACAATGAATATCATAAAAGATTTTCCTGAAACTTTACTAAAAAAGAATTTTAATTGGTTACGGATACTTCTTGTTCATCTCAATACCATCAAGTATTTATTCTCTCAAGGTTTTGCCTTACAAGCAATAAAGGCTGAAGTATGGATTTTATGGCACCTGCCACTGTTACTCAAGAAAAGATTTGAAATTCAAAAAAGTAAAAATGTTTTAGATGAATACTTAATTTCAAATTTTAGGGAAAAGAAGATTAGGCCTCTAAGTTTCTTGGGAAGAGCTGCATACAATATACGCTCAAAGTTTTTCAAAACCGGAGAAGATTATCACAGGAAGCAGGCTGAGGATTGGTTAAAAAGCCATCAGGATAAAATAACCGGAGTAATATGGGATGTTGGAGCAGGACTAATGAAGCGTGATTGGATCAGGACCTTGGGGGATTATAAGACCTTAAATAATACCTCCTATGGTGATCCGGACATAATAGCTGATTTAGAGGATTTAAGTCGATTTCCAAATGAGTCAGTTGATACTATAATTTGTACCGAGGTATTAGAGCATACGCCTCATCCTGACAAAGCAGTAGCTGAAATGAGACGTGTTTTAAAAAAAGGAGGGTGGATTTTTCTTACCTCTCCTTTTTGGTGGGTTTTCCATGGCTTACCAGATTACAAAGACTACTGGAGATTTACTCATCAAGCATGGGAGTACTTAACCCGCGATTTTTCTGATAGAGAAATCACCAAGTGTGCTTTTAAAAAAGAGTCTATGGAATTCTTTATTAAGCTTGTGGCTTCAGAGATGATGTTTATTCCAGCTGAAGGTGGGGAGGCTACCACAGCTTATTTGTGCTTGGCTAGGAAGTAGTATTTCACAATCCTTTTGAGCTGTGGAATAGAGTTAATAAGGTTGGCCGATAATTCTTAATACAAATAAACCGGCAAGAACACCATTTAATAAAATCAGCCCGGAAAATATTGTTAAAATTAATTTTTGGTAGGGTGAAAAATTTTTTAGAAACTGCATTAAACCCAGGGCAAAAATTAAATTTGAATTTATCAGTATCCTGTTGCCAAACGAATCACCCTGAGACGGATCCGCCCAACTGCTGACTATGTAAAGCTGGATTAAAAAGGCAAATAGCAATAACCTACCTAAAAACTTGAACCTTTTTATAAACAAATATAGCCCTAAAAGCGCAAAGCTTAAAATAGGGGACCAGACCAAAAGCCCTCTCTCAAGGGAGAATAAGCTATAAAAGATTTTAGGAGAAGCTAAGTATGGAAAGCCAATACCGGTGTAACCTGTGATAAAAGGGGAGCCGAAAAGATAGTTATTTGCCCAAAGTTGAGAAGTTGCCCCCACTGTTGCAGATAATAGCAAGGTAAAGATCATAAATAATTTTTTGCTGAGTAGAGCATCGATGATCGGTATTAAGAGAAATAATGAATCCTGATATCTGATGATACTCATAAATCCTCCCACAAGCCCCAAGATAACCCACTTGTAAAAATTGCGATTTTTTCGGGTTATAAACCAAAGATAAATAAATAAACTAACGCAAAAAAAAGATAAAGACTGTGAGTTAAGGGGTTCCATTGTCATATAATAAATTAAGGGAGTGGAAAGCCAGATACAAAGCGTTCCCAAAAAAGCTATCTTGGGCTCGAACATTTTCTTGCCAAGAGCATATATTAATAGCAAGCCCAAAAAAGCATAAATTAGGCTGCTTAGGGCTGCTGAGCCCTGATATATTATATTGTATCCGTCAGAGGGTATGCCAAATCCCAGTTCCCCCAAAAGTATAACCGCGAAATGAGTTATGAGAAAAGAAGGCAGTAAAAAAATTGCACTGCCAATTGGGTATTTACCGGGCAATTTTTGAGTGATGGAATTTTCCTCAGGTATTACGGGAATTTTACGGTTTTTGGTAAAATCCGAGGTTGACTCATGGAAATACTCATATTCGTTTTTAAAATCCAAGTTGTGATCTATGGCAATTGATCGCAAAGCAGCATAATAATAAACGCCGTCACCTCCTATGGCGCTGCCTGTTACAGACAGTCTTCCAAAAAGAAGAAGGATACAAAACAGTAAAATAAAAAGCATTATTATAAGCGAAGCTTGAAAACTTTGTTTGAAAGCTGAACTTTCAAACTTGTTTATCAAGTGATATTTTGAATTAGTTAACAGATTTTTCATCGTATAAATTTGAGGCGGTAAGAATGATCCAAATCAAAATAGGAGGGTAAAACAAACTGTTGACAAAAATTGAATGTCCCAACAGGCCAAAAATTCCTGCCACAAAGAAAGGATTTTTTATCCAGGCCGCCCTGCAAAGACTTACTAAAAATAAAAGATAGGCACCAAACCCCAAAATACCTGTAGTAGCTGCAATATGCAGCATGCTGGAATCGTTGGTTGTTGAGCCATGCCCTTTTAAAAATTGCTCATCGGCTATGATGTATTCTTTTAGAGCAAAACTGTAAGCATTGAAACCAACTCCTATAACTGGATTTTTCAAAAAAATTTCAAAGCCCTGTTGCCAGGTTGAAAATCTGAAACTTGCTGTTTGGCTTCTGTCAAGGGGGGTTATTTGGTTAACAGCCCGAATATATATTTGGAATGAAAGCAAAAGAGCAAGAAAAAATATTATTGTTAAAAATGTCAATTTTGTTGATTTTTTAAAAAATGACAAAGTTAAAAAACCGATCAGAAACATGCCGTAACTGGATCTTGAAAAGGTAGTCATCAAAGCCAGATAAACTATCAGAGGTAAAAAAAATCCTTTAAAGTTTTTAAAAGAATGCAGGTTTCTAAAGATCAAAAGCAAAGTTAATACCAGGTAGGCGCCCAAAAAATTAGGGTCTAAAAATGTTGATGCGCTTCTGTAGTAATGAGGATCCCATCCAAAGACGGATAAAAAACGCAAATCAGGTAGGAATATAAATTGCAATAATCCTAAAACCGCAAGAGCCAGACCTGAAAAGATTAATATTTGATTAATATTTTGCTTTAAGAATGGAAAAGCATTTGAAAGCAGTAACCAGCCAAGGAGGATATAGGATGAGAACCTGAGTGTATAAAAAAAACTGGATAGGTATTGATTAGTTGTCAGATGAAGCGGTGTAAAAATAAGAGATAATAAGGCGATGAGGCTAAAAAGTAACCCTTGTTTTATAAAGATAGGTGGGGAAGTTAAGTGAAGCTTGATCTGGAAAAGTCCAAACAGGCATAATGCGATAACAGCAGCATCAATTACAGTTGCTCCTCTGCCTTCTCCCAAAGGAATCTTGATTAATTGACCTGCCACTATTGCCAATGTTATTATCAAGCCCGGAAGCTGCATAATGATGAAATTATATCCTAATGTTAGCATAATATTTTGTATATGGGCGGCTAGCTTGCTAACTATATTTTACTTTGGTTTCTCATCATTGCCTCATTCAGGTTTATTTTCAGGCGATTTTATCAGAAGTTTTGCCAATTGGGATGGAGGTCATTATCTGGGTATTGCTGACGGATATGATAAGAGCTATCAACATGTATTTTTTCCCCTATATCCCCTGCTGATTAATCTGGTAAGTAAACTGACCGGAAGTTTATTAACTGCAGGCATTCTTATCAGTGTTGTTTCAACCTTTCTGGGTGTTAACCTGCTATATCGTTTGATAGAAATGGAGTTTGGCAGGCAATATGCACTCAAAGGCGTATTGGCCCTGCTTTTTTTCCCGATGTCGTTTCATTTTTTAACTGTTTATACAGAAGGGTTATTCTTTCTTTTAACAGTTGCTACTTTTCTTTTCCTAAGAAGAGAAAAAATTCTATTAGCAACTATTGCTGCAGCTTTGGCATCCGGTACCAGATTAGTTGGTCTGGCAGTTGTTTTGGGACTCTTCGCACATGTTTATTTTACAAAAGGTATCAACCGTAGAAATTGGTTTGTTCTATTTGCCCCGGTGGGTTTTATTTTTTATACTCTTTATCTTTATAACCAGACTGGCGATCCTTTTTATTTTATTTCAGCTGAATCAAATTTTTGGCAAAGCGGTTTGGTTTTCCCGGGGTCTGCAATTATACATAGCTTAAAGCAACTGATTATACCCGGTTTTTTTCTAAATAACTTTAGGCTGGAGCTTTTCTTTACACTCTTCGGGCTGATTATGATTTGGTTAGTTTCAAAACGATTAAGCTTGGATTATACAATATTTAGCGTAGTTTCCTTTTTGTTGCCTTTGTTTTCCCCAACTCTTGCTCCTATGCCCAGATATTTGCTGACTATTTTCCCAATTTTTATAGTGCTTAGCTTTTATAAAAATCAATATGCCTTAATTTTTTACCAGCTTTTATCTTTAATGTTACTGCCAATTTATGCCATACTTTTTCTTAACGGTTTCTGGGTAAGCTAAGGAGTAAAAGAGACAGATCTAACTACCTCACTGCTGTTGCCTGCTAAATCTTCTGTTCTGATATTGAAATTATTATCACCGTCATTTAATAGCTGTTCAACTGAAAAATTACCATCTTTATCGATAATTGCTTGACTATTATTAATAAATACCCGGGCATCGGGTTCTGTTTTTCCGGAAATCCTAAGTTTCCTTTCTCCCTGCACTTTTTTGCCATCTTCCGGCTCGTTAATAGCTAAAGGAGGTTTTTCATTATCATAAAGCACTCTAATTATTTTCGATGGTAAGCTTTCTTTCTCCCTTTCATCAGTAGTTTTACCATAAATATTGTTGGTTCCAAGTAGTAAGGATACATTTTCTATAATGAAACTGCCGTCTGATGATACCTCAGCTGCATATTTAGCTTCATCATCTAAATAAAGTTTAACTTTAGAATTAGGGGTTGCAAAACCTCCAATATTAATTTGGGCGGTATTGGTTGCTTCATAAGGAATATTTAAAACAGGCGGAGCCAAAGATGTATCATTTTGTGTGATAATCTTTTTTGACGGTTTAATGATGTCACTTATAAAACCAATGCCGTTGATAAAGGAAGGAAGGATCCATTGTATTGTGGCATAAATTAAGATTCCTATTATGAGTAAAGTAATAATAAAATTTCTTCTACTTTTGCGAGCCAGTCTTCTGGTAGATCTTCTTGATCGGTATCTATAAGCCATTTCTCTTAGTATACTAAAAATTTGATAGAATATGGGGGCTTGCGGTGGTAGTTCAGTGGTAGAATGTCTCCTTCCCAAGGAGAAGGTCGGGGGTTCGAGTCCCCTCCACCGCTCAAGCGCCGAAGTAGCTCAGTGGTAGAGCAATGCTTTCGTAAAGCATGGGTCGTGAGTTCAAATCTCACCTTCGGCTCACTTACTAGCTTCAATCAGCCCTTGTTTGGCAAATTGGTTTTGTGGGTCAGCAGTTAAAACTTGGTTAAATACTTGTTTTGCCTTATTTTTTTCTCCCATTGTCAGATAAACTACTCCTAAATTGTTTACCAAATTTAAATTCCCGGGGTTTATAGAAATGGCTTTCTGAATAAATTCTAAGGTTTTCTCATACTGTTTATCTTGAAAATATAGCGCAGCTATATTTTGATATGATTGCCAAAGATTGGGATTTAAGGAAGCTGCCTGTTGATAATTTTCCAAAGCTTTATCAAGCTGGCCTAATTCCCTATAAGTATTTGCCAGGTTATGATAAGCGTCAGCGTAGTTAGGCTTAAGTTGTATGGCTGTTTGGAATTCTTGCAGCGCCCTTTGTTTATTACCTTGCCTTCCATATACATCACCCAGGTTATTATGTGTATTAGGGGAAGAAGGGGAAGTTTTGCCTGTTGCTATCCAAAGGTTATCTTCGCTCTTCCAGTCAATGCCTCTTAAAAAAGTTCTTAAAGATAACAAGAGTATGATAATTACAAATGCAGCAATGATAGCAGTGCTGTATTTTTTCTTAAGTAAAATTAGCCTTTCTAAACCTAAGCCAATTAGAGTAAAAATGCCCACGCCGGGTAAGTAGAGATATCTTTCCGCAACTATCCAGTTTAACCTGAAAGGCGTCAGGGTAGGTGAGAGGGCAATGAAAGAAAAAAACAGCCAGAAGAAAATGGATTTTTGTTTTTTAAAAAAAGCCAGAAAGATACTTATAAAAAATAGCAGGGTAAATAAAGTCCTTATAATAAAAGATATGGTGTCAAATGCCAGCTCAGAGTGATATAAAGTTAAGGTTTTAGGGAAAAATAACAGTTCTGCGTAAGATGAGATAGCAACAGGAATAAGTACAAATATATTATCAACTCCTTTTTCCTGATAATGAACTGTTTGAAGAGTAGTTTCTCTCGCAGGCAGCGCGCCTATACTTATAAATGCATATACTAAGCTCAAGATTAAAAACGGAATCATCCTGATCCATTTTTTCTTAAAATTGTCTTGAAAACAAAAATCATATAAAGGATAAATTATAAACAAAGATACAGGCATGATAGGGTGTGACATTAAAGATAGAAGATAGAAGATAGAAGATAGAAGATAGAATAATTTATTTTTGACAGAGAGAATGTAAAAATAAAAAGATAACAAAAATAAAAAAGTATATTGGGCATACATCCCGCCGGAAATCCAAAACACTGCCTCAGAAATTGCCGGGTGGACTGCAAAAAGGGCTGAGGCAAAAATGGCAACTTTTTTTGATTTGTAGAATCTTAAAAGTATTAGATATATGAGGCAGGCGGAAAAAAGGTGAAATACAAAATTAGTCAGCCTAAAAGGCCATGGGTTAAATCCCCCAATGTGCACTGCAGTAAAATAAATAATATGCCTGATTGGGCCGGTTGGGAATTGTAATATTCTGGAGAAGTTGGTAATCTCACTCTTTTGGGCAATTTCTGCAATATCATCCGAAACAAAGGCATTAGTCAGGGAATTTGCATATGTTATAAAAACAAGGGAAGATAAAATTAGAAGATAAATCCGGTGATTTTTAAACCAAGCTTTCATCTTGATTGAATTTTATCATCTTTCTCTTAAAAATTAACGGGGGATTGTCAGGACCATGCCTGGTTCGATCAAATCGGAGTTTTGAATATTATTGGCTTTGGCAATTTTGTCATATTCCATAATATCTCCATAAGAGCGGCCGGCTATTTTAGAAAGCCAATCTCCTTCAACCACTGTGTATGTTGTGCTGGTAATTTTGGGTCCCCATTGGGTATCTGCAGCTAAATCATCAACAACTGTCAGCGGTTCAGGTTGTACCGGGAGCGTCATTTCCGTAGCACTTTCCAATTTCGGAATTTCTATAATCTGACCTTTCTCAACCAGATCAGGATTATCCAAATTATTTGCCTTGGCAATTTCCGTATATTTGTATCCGTCGTTGTAATATTTTTGGGCAATTATGAATAATGTGTCATCCTCTTTAACTATGTACTTTCCGGGCAAATTGGCGGGAGTGACATCCTGTTGTTCTGTTGTTGTAGTTTGTGCAGGACCAAGATCGGATTTGCTTCTATTGAAGTAGTTAAAAACCAGAATTCCTACAACAAGAATGATAAGAGCTCCCAAAACCATGCTAAGTTTAGATTGGTTGGACTGAATTTCGTTTTCTATTTTGCCCAGATAATTGCTGTTTTGTTCTGTTGATATTTTTTTGGCCATTTATTAGGGGCAGGATAAAGGGGCAGAAACTACCTTAACTTTTTATTCTAATTTGACTTAATTGTCAAGAGGGCAAATGCGGGCTTGAGGGTAAAAATTTTGAACACCTGTATAAAAGTTTAATACACCAGTATGAGCAAAGCTCGCGCTGTCGCACTAAAACTTTGCAACAGCTTAGTATAAATCCTGATTATGGTATAGTCTAAAAATATGCCTAGTTTAAAAAAAGTTAGAAAGGAAGCATGGGAATTTTATCAAAGATGGAGAAAGGAAAAGACTTATTCTCCAGCGCTAAAAAGTGAAGTTAGAGTGTCTTTGAAGGGTTGGGCTCATTTGTCTGGTTCAGATAAAGTAAGGAGAAAAAGAACTCATCAAGATGCATACAGAAGATATAAACTATTGCCTTATGCTAAAGAAATTATTGAAACATCAACTACAATTCAAAATATAACTGAGGAACGAAAACGTAAATTTTATGCTTTAGAGGCGATTATAAAAGTATCTTACAATGATAAGAAAGAAAATAGAAAAATCAAAGTAATTTTAATAGAGGATCGGTTAGGAAATAAGATTTTTTATTCAGTCATGGACAGAAGGATTAAAGATAAGTATTAAAAAGTGGAATGCCTCACCCTTTGGCTTTATGAGCGTTAGGGTCGTGAAGGATAAAAATCCTTTCATTCCACAATTAGTATGCTACCACAAGTGTCCTAATAATGCAAATATTTTCTGCATAGGCTTCAAATCTTGAACACCTCTTTCAGAGTTTAATACCAATAGTTGAATAAAATACCCAAGTCCATCTACGATAAAGTTATTTTGTCAAACTATAAGATATCTGCGGGCTCGACGGGAGTTGAACCCGCTGCCTACTCCTTGACAAGGAGTCGTGCAGACCGTTACACTTCGAGCCCAAAAGATCAGACTGTGATATATTAACATTGTGGAGATTTCTAATCAACGCTTGGCAAAAATACTCCGTAATGTAGCTGCAGCATACACTATCAAAAAAATCGGCAATATTTTTCAAATTCGCGCTTATGAAAATGCTGCGGATAGTGTGGAACATTCCACATCAGAAATCCAGGATCTTTGGCAAGAGGGAAACTTAAATACAGTCGGGGGGTTGGGTCCTGCCATCAGAGGATATTTGGATGAACTGTTCAAAAAGGGGAATGTTAAACATTTTGAGGATGTACAAAAGGGGATTGATGAGGTGGTGTTTGATCTTTTGGATATTCCCGGGGTTGGGCCAAAAACCGCTGAAAAAATTGCCGGATTAGGGGTGAAAGATCTGGACGATTTAAAAAAGAAGCTAAAAAGTGGAGAACTCATTGAAAAAGGTTTTTCTTCAAAACTTGCACAAAACATAATGTCCGGCTTGCATGAATTATCTCAAAGAGGTAACAGAATGCTTCTGCCTTATGCTTTTGCCCAGGCTGAGAAAATATTAAATTATTTAAAAGCTTCAAAAGCTGTCACAGAGGCTCATTCTTTAGGATCCTTGAGAAGAATGGTAGCAACTATTGGGGATTTAGACTTTTCTGTTAGTTCAAAAGAGCATAAGAAAGTTATTGATCACTTTATAAAAATGCCCGGAGTTGTCAGAATTTTAGATCAAGGGGAGAACAAAGCTACAGTTATCCTGCAAAGTGGCATTCAGGTTGATCTGCTTGTGGGCAGTCCTGATTCATACGGAGCCCTTCTACAGCATTTTACAGGCTCTAAGAGCCATAATATTCATTTAAGAACTTTAGCTTTGCAAAAAGGATTATCTTTATCTGAAACAGTAAAAACAGAAACAGAGGAAGAATTTTATAAACTACTGGGAATGGATGTTCCGCCGCCGGAAATCAGGGAAGATACAGGGGAGATTGAGGCTGCACTCAAGAATAATTTGCCAGATTTAGTGAAATTAGAAGATATAAAAGGGGATTTGCACCTACATTCTAATTTTCCTATAGAAAAACCATCTCATGCTCCAGGGGTTGATTCAATTGAGGAAATAATTAAAACAGCACAAAATCTGGGATATGAATATGTAGGAATTTCTGATCATTCACCTAGCTTCAATCTTAGCAAAGAGAAAGTTTTAGCCTCAATAGGAAAGAGGACAGAATTTATCCAATCGATAAAATCGAACACAAAAAGTATTCGAGTACTTAATGGACTCGAAATAGATATTTTAGGAAACGGCAGTTTGAGCGTGCCTGATGAAGCTTTAGAAACCCTGGATTATGTAATAGCCGGAATTCATTCCGGCCACAGGGGTTCAAAAGATGAGATTACAAAAAGATTAGTGTCTGCTTTGAATAATCGTCATGTAGACATAATTTCCCATCCCACAAACAGGCTGTTAAATGAACGGGATTCCTCTGATGCAGATTGGGAACAGATTTTTAAATTGGCTGCAAAAAATGAAAAACTTCTGGAAATTAATGCGTACCCAAACAGGTTGGATCTAAGAGATGACCTTGTTAGAGAGGCCAAAAAATATGGGGTGAAATTTATTATTAATACGGATGCTCATGAAGTTTCTCAAATGAATAACATGAGGTTTGGAGTTTCGGTTGCCAGGCGCGGCTGGGCTGAGGCTAAAGATATTGTAAATACTTGGGACTGGACAGATTTTGCCAAATGGTTTAACATACAGACATAATGGAAATGTATATTGTAATCGGTATTGTTGTAGTTTTACTTTTTTGGTTATTTATCACATATAATAGTTTAGTTACCCTGAGAAACCGTGTCCGTGAAGCTTGGTCACAAATTGATGTGCAGCTAAAAAGAAGGTCCTCTTTAATTCCCAATTTGATGGAGGCTGTTAAAGGTTATGTCAAGCATGAAAAAGGTGTTTTAACAGAAGTTACAAAAGCAAGGACAGCCTTGATGGATGCAAAGAATCCTCATGAGGCGGCAAAGGCGGATAATATGTTAACAGGAGCTTTAAAATCCCTTTTTGCTGTGGCTGAGGCTTATCCAGATCTTAAAGCTTCTGAAAATTTTAAACAATTACAAGAGGAACTTTCTGATACAGAAACAAAAGTGGCTGCCTCCAGACAGTTTTATAACACCAATGTTTTGGATTTAAACAATTCTTTGGAGCAGGTTCCTTCCGCATGGATAGGTTCAATATTTGGTTTCAAAAAAGAAGATTTCTTCAAAGCCAGCGATGAAGAGAAAAAAGAAGTAGAAGTTAAATTTTAATCTCCTTTGTGCTAAAATTAGCACGTATGGCAACAGTTAATACAGCTTGGGATCATGTATCAGGAAATATCTTTAAAACATGGGTAATCATGTTTCTCTTTAGCCTTTTTACTATGGTGGTTGTTTACATATTTGCCAGGGGATTTGGGTATGGGGAGGTAGGCGGATTAGGGATGGTGGGATTTGCTTTGATTATGGCCGGCGTGATGAATTTTGTTTCCTATTTTTGGTCGGATAAGATTGTTCTGGGAGTTTCGGGTGCAAAGCCTATTAAAAAAGAAGATAACCCGGAAATCTATAGAATAGTAGAAAATCTTTGTATTGCTGCAGGTTTGCCTACCCCCAAAATTTATATTATTGATGATACTGCTACCAATGCATTTGCTACAGGAAGGGACCCAAAACATGCTGCCATTGCTTTTACAAAAGGGATTCTGGAGAAATTAAATAAACAGGAGCTGGAGGGAGTTACGGCGCACGAGCTTTCTCATGTTGGCAACAGGGATACTTTGGTGATGGCTATGGTGTCAGTTCTGGTGGGAACAATTGCCCTTCTTTCAGACTTTTTTATGAGGAGTATGTGGTATGGAGGAAGAGATAGAGATAGTAAAGGAAATCAGTTATTTATGATTCTTGCCATAATTGCCGCCATATTGGCTCCAATTGTGGCAACCTTAATCCAGCTGGCAGTTTCCAGAAGAAGGGAATTTTTGGCAGATGCATCAGGAGTACTTTTAACCCGTTATCCTCAAGGATTAGCATCAGCGCTGCAAAAGATTTCAGGAGATAGGGAAGCATTGGAAGTTGCCAACAGAGGAACTGCTCATTTATATATTGTTAATCCCTTAAAAGGTAAGGATGCCAAACAGTGGCTGGCAGGACTTTTTAATA
>Ga0209726_10002019_pt1 | contig 30932 bp, 31 predicted proteins | sample Subgrocontami54m_FD_187453 | JGI IMG/M metagenome (GOLD analysis project Ga0209726, IMG submission 187453) | Subsurface groundwater microbial communities from S. Glens Falls, New York, USA - GMW46 contaminated, 5.4 m (SPAdes) (version 3) | ecosystem: Environmental > Aquatic > Deep subsurface >... | reverse complement strand
TCCCTACACGCTCCTGGAAGCAATGTGCTGTGAGCTGCCCTGTGTTGCCAGTGAATATAATTTGTCGGTCCGCGACATTGTTAAGCATGGTGAGAATGGATTGATTGTGGAATCTGATAACCCTGGCAAAATGGCTGAAGCTATTGAATCGATATTGGCGGACAAGGGCGTTCAAGATAAATTTAAAGTTAACGGCAAGAGAACAATAGAGGCGTATAGCGCACAAAAAATTGTTCCCCAATACGAACAATTGTTTTTGTCCCACGCAGGAAGTTCAAGCTAAGCATGAAACTCGCCATTTTTGATTTTGATGGGACGATCACTTACCGGGACGGTTTTATCCCCTTTATGTTTTTTACGCACGGGGTGATTCGGACCGTTTTCAAGTCGTTCCTGCTGAGTCCGGTCCTTTTTTTATACGTCATCAAGGTCTTGCCCAATTGGAAAGCCAAGGAGATAGTTTTTGCCAGCTTTTATAAGCAATGGCCGGAAGTCAGGTTTAACCAGCGCGCTGCGGAATATGCGCGTAAACATCTTTCTCTCATTGTCAAGGCCTCGGCCAGAGAGCGACTCCAATGGCACCAGGAAAAAGGACATAAGATTGTGATCGTTTCCGCTTCATTTGAGAATTACCTTGGAGTATGGTGCCAGAAGGAAGGATTTGATTGTATCGCGACCAAAATCGAGATTCAAGATCAGAAACTCACGGGCAGGTTTGCCTCTGCCAATTGTTACGGAGAAGAAAAGGTCAGGCGGATCAAAGAGAAGTACAACTTAAATGATTTTGAATATATTTATGCTTACGGAGACAGCAGGGGGGATTTACCGCTTAAAGCGCTCGCCAACGAGTTTCAATACAAGCCGTTTTGTAAATGAGAGCGTTTGTTATAATGCTCTTTCGATCGTCCCGTTGATTTGCTTTAGCTTGACGTTTAAAGAGGAGGGTTTACGACCGAAACAAATACCCAGTTGCTCGTGATAGGTGATCTGGGCTGGGTCCACATGCCGTTGTTTAATAGCAGCGGCGGTATTCATGTAACGGATCTCCTCGCCGTTGATGCCAACCACCGTAACGCCGCTTGTCCCTTTTTGAAGGAGAATGACCGCGGCCCCGCCGATTTCTTTACCGAAATTCACGTCATAGACCGAAGAATGTCCACAACGCACCAGATGTCCCGGGGTGACGGCGCGTATTTCCGGGATCTCGTTTAGGTTTTTGACGTACATTTTTTCGCGTTGCATGAGTTTGGTGATCTGGGGATCGCTCTTGAACCGCTGGATCAGCTGATCGCAGACGTATTTGCCCGCCCCGGCCAGACGTTTGTGCCCGAAGGCATCAACGCCGGCAGATTCATCAACAAGTTCTTTGCCGCTCGCGTCCTTGAGCCCTTCGGCGGCAAGGATCAAATATGTTCCCGCCTTGACATCGCTGGCGGCAATGCGGTGGAAATAGCGTTCTTTGCAATGGGCGTAAAGCATGTCAAAATTCGCGGGGATCTCCGGGATCAGGATGGCGTCGGCATCAGCAGCGATACCGGCGCGAAAAGCCGTATGGCCGGCGTAACGCCCAAATACCTCCATGACCATGACGCGATTATGGGTGCGGGCGGTGGTCTTGAGATCTTCAAGGAAGGCCGCGATGCGGTTGACCGTTGAATCAAATCCGACGGAATAGGTCTGCAGGTCCAGGTCCATGGTTTTGGGCGCATGGATGCATTTGATCCCCTGACCGGCCAGATCGACCATAACGCTTCCGGAATCATCGCCGCCGCTGATGACCAGGCCGTCCAGTTTGAATTTCTGCAGGCCTTTTTTGATCCGGTCGTATTTCTGGGGGTCTTCGATCTTTTTGATCTTTACCCGCGAATGCCCTGCTTCAGAGCCGGCCAGGTTGCAGTCGATCGCATCCAGCCGGTCAGGCGTTAATTCAACCAGGGTATCAAAATCGATGAGGTTATAAAGTCCCGCATAGCCGTTGGGGACGACAAACGAGGTCATCCCCAGCTTTTGGGCCATCTGGGCGGCACCCTTAATGACGCCATTAAGCCCGCCGCAGTCTCCACCGCTGGTCAAAATTCCAATTCTTTTCATCAGTTATACTCCTGTTTATGTTGAAAATTACGTTATCATATTCACTTATGAAAATCAACGTATTATATGGAATTCTGCCTTTACAGCCATTATTATATTTGCTATATTGTTGCCACTTGTAAAAGAAAAATTGCTGGCGTAGCTCAGTTGGTAGAGCAGCGGTTTTGTAAACCGCGGGCCGGGGGTTCAATTCCTCTCGCCAGCTTTAATTGTTTCATGTTTAAAGTGTTATGTGTCATGAAACATAACACATAACACGTAAAACGTATGTTGGGCAGATACCCAAGTGGTCAACGGGGACAGACTGTAAATCGGAATTTGCCATTTTCGGGATGTAATTGCAAAGTAATGTTTTAGGGTATTTCTCGACGACAATTCGATCCAGTCTGTCCTTATCTGCTTTAATCAATTTTAACGAATTCCAGTCTATCATAGACACTATTTGGACACCAAAAATACCACAAAACAAAGGGAATTATCATAAAGAAAAAATATATGAAATCCCTCAAAAGAACAAAGAAACTCATGCCCAAGATCCGTTAGAAGCGCGGGATTAAGCCAGAGGCAGGATTTGGTAAGAATTGTTTTCATTGCGCCCACTTTATAAAAGTGGGCTTTTATTTTTGACGAAAAGGCGCCGGACTAAAACATGGGATACTATGAAGACAAATTGGTTGTGGGATACCAGATTAAGCGAGACAAGGGTTAAGGAAATTTTGAAAGATGAGAGTAACCCTCGTTTTTATATTTATGCGGAAAAACTGTTTTCGCGCATCAGCGATTCACAAATAGCCTTCAGTTATATTCCCAAGGAGGTTTTTTATAGGAACTGGCCTGTCATAAAGCAAAGGATCAATAAAGATGCCTGGAGCAGGGGAAGGGCTGATTTCTGGCAGAAAATTTATAACCGAATATTCAGGATCAAATGATATTTGAAATCCAAAATCGATAAAGATCAGCTTGCGCCTGCGGAGAATATGTGGTATATTCACCGCAAGGAGTGCGGAGAATATGAAATACATCCATCAGTTAGATATCTGGCCGAAATTGACATGGGATCCTGAACAGATCGCGTCGGCGCTGGGGTCCGTGCGCAATCGTCAGGGGCGGTTGATCGGCCGTATGGAAGCATTGGGTTTTCCTGCGCGCTCAGAGGCTTTGTTACAGACTCTTACGCTTGATGTTTTAAAGAGCAGTGAGATCGAGGGAGAGATCCTTGACCCGAAGCAGGTGCGGTCGTCCATTGCCCGCAGACTTGGAATGAATATCGGCGGACTTGTTCCTTCTGACCGTCATGTTGATGGTGTCGTGGAGATGATGCTGGATGCTACTCAGAATTTTGATAAGCCGCTTACCAAAGACCGGCTTTTTGGCTGGCATGCGAGCCTGTTCCCAACAGGGCGTAGCGGGATGCATAAGATAACTGTCGGCGCTTGGCGCGATGACAGCCATGGCCCCATGAGGGTCGTTTCCGGTGCCACCGGACGTGAACGTGTGCATTTTGAGGCGCCGGAGGCTGACCGTCTTAACGGTGAAATGAAGAATTTTTTAAGTTGGTTTAATGGGTCGATGGATATGGACCCCGTGCTCAAAGCCGGCATTGCGCATTTGTGGTTTGTGACGCTTCATCCTTTTGAGGACGGCAATGGGCGCATAGCGCGGGCGATCGCGGATATGCAGCTTGCGCGTGCCGATGGCAGCCGGGAGCGTTTTTACAGTATGTCCGTTTCGATCCGTCAAGAGCGAAATGCTTATTACGATGTTCTTGAAAAGACGCAGAAAACTACCCATATCACAAAGACAGGCCTGCCTGCCGCCCGCCTGCCGGCGAGGCAGGGACAGGCAGGGATCGATATCACGGCATGGCTGGAATGGTTTTTGGCTTGTTTGGGCCGGGCGCTGGACACAACGGAAACCACGCTGGCCGGTGTGTTCAAAAAAGCACGTTTTTGGGAGTCTCATCCGGCCGGATCCCTTAACGAGCGGCAGAGGATCATGATCAGCAAGCTATTCGATGGCTTTGAAGGAAAGCTCACTTCTTCCAAATGGGCGAAGATCACAAAGTGTTCGCAGGATACGGCCCTGCGGGATATTCTTGAGCTTGTTGAGAAAGGTATCCTTGTTAAAGATTCCGCCGGCGGACGTAGCACGAGTTATTTGTTAAAAGATTGATAAAAAGATCCCTTAAGGGTTTTTGCGTCTAACAATAGCCGCTTAATTTAACTGGGCTGACCTTCCCGGTTTTCAGTTTTCGTATTCGTCTTGTCTCATATCCTATATTTAAGTCTAATCTATGATACTTAGGGATAATCTATGAGACATAAATTTAATGGCGACTTGACATTTGGAGCAGGGGAAGGGCTGATTTTGGACAGAAAATTTATAACCGAATAACCCGGCCCGAATGATATATACTTTATTTGACAATAGTCGAATAAATTCTATACCATTTTCTACCAGAGTAGAAATTGATAAAAGGACATCGAGCCTTTACTTGCACACAAAACCAGGGAGCATTGTGGTCTTGTTTAAGCTAAGGGATACATGGTCAAACACATTAAAAAATTCATGAGCCAGCTTAATGATCAAAATTTCAGGCTTCTGTCTTTTGAGCTGTTATTGTTTTTTGTGCTCTTTGGGATTGCCTACCGTTCTTGGTTTGTGCTCAGTTTGATGCTGGCGGGTCTATCTTGGCTTATGAGCAGGCCTAAGGGCACGGTTTATATGATCTTCGCTTTAAGCTCCTTGTGGGGTTTTATTGCCTTCTCCATTGGTTATAGCTTAAGCTGGGGATGGGCGAGTGCATTGGGACTGGCATTTTTCTTTTTGGGAGTAACTGCCCACATGTCCGGCTTAAAGCGGCCTTTGGATCGACCGGTATCTTCCAGACACCAGAATACCAATGAGTGGCGAAGAAATTGGTATTTTGGCCAGCCGAATTTAAATTGACAATTCCTAAGGCAGAAGGATTTATTACAAAAGCATTACAAACCCGTTACAAACTGGTAACGGTTTTGTAATTTTATGCTCTCCTAAGTCTCCCGATTGCAAGGGGTTTTGTTCAGCTATGCTGAACAAATTGCCCAAGACCCCTCTCCCTCAACCATAGGTTGAAAGCGTGGGATAGGGGTCTTGGCCAAACCCCAATGCAATCGGGAGACTTAGGATTTTTATTTTAGAGGAGAAGGTGTTAATCAGCGTGTAATACTGTACCAGAAGTTGTCAATCATCATCTAAAAGTGCAGCAAAAATCACCACGAAAAGTGCAGCAGTTTTAATGTCAACGGTCATTTAAAAGTGTACCAAAAATGGCCACGAAAAGTGTACCAGTAAGAAGAAGAGAAAAGGGGTATTCTTGGGTATTGGAGATCTGTTTATATTCGGCTAAGGGAGAGCGGTATCGGGGCAGGAGGGCGGTTATACAGGGGTGGAAGGAGGCTGATCGTAGACGTGATGAGAAACTGCAAAATACAAAGGAACCAACGGGTATCCGGTGTTCGGTTTGTAAGGGTAAATATGGCGGTTACCTTTAAGGATTTATATGACTTGGAAGCAGGCTCATGGGTATTGTTTTTCTTTGAGTGTCCGGGATGCGGGGAACGGAATGGTGTTTTTTGATAATGGGGGGGGGCGCTACAAACTTCTCTTCATATATTTTTCAACAAATTGACGAGGAGTTAAAACTTCAATGCCTTTGTATCCAGAAACATGAAGCAGGTGCTTGTCTCCGCTGACAATGATTTTTGTCTTGCTGGCGATGGCGCAAGCGATAAATTTGTCGTCATCGGGATCAGCGCACACAGGTTCGATCAATTTTTGGGGTTGGCATATATCAGAAGACAGGACGATCAATTCTAATTGAGCATTGGCGTTGATTACATCCGGAAACCGATCAGCAAGTTTATCGATAGTCCTTTTGTATTCATCAACGATTTCTTGAGAAACAACAGTCCTATATTTACCCTGATTTATGTCCTTTAAGATTTTAAGGGGAATCCCTGGGAAAAATAGTCCTGAGGCTAAAACGTTGGTGTCTAAAATAATTCTCACTGTTTCTTATTCTCTGCCCTGACTGATTTAATGGTTTGCGTAATATCTGATTTTTTTAGCCCGGCTTTGCGAGCTTGACGCCTTGTTTCAGTTAAAAGCTTATCGAAGTCTTCCATCGAGGGAGGTTGAATGACTTTAAAGATGAGGGCATCGGCGCTTTCTACGACCATAAACTGTGTCCCGGGTTTCATGCCAAGCCTTTTTCTGGTTTCTTCCGGGATGACCACTTGGCCCTTGGATGTCATTTTGGTTGTTGAGAAATTGATCATAAATAACCACCTCCTTTAAATGCGTAATTGTATGATTGTCTTACTGGTAAGAATATAGCAGGAAAGATGTTCCTAGGCAAGGGGATTTAAAATAGTGAGATCAAAATAAGTTTAAACGTTGGTTTTACCTCTTAATTCTTTAGCCATCATTGGTTAGTATCAAACCCGCCTCAATATTTGCTTCAACCCGGCGTTTTGTAGCCCTACCGCGACGTTATTTAAATATTTGTACAAATTCCTATTATCCTGTAAAATAACGGCTTAAAGTCAATCCCCCAATATATTGATTCCTTCAAAACCGAAAGGGGAAAGACTATGGACCAAGAGCCAAAATACCCAACAGCCATTTGCCAATGGCCTAAAGAAGACCGCCCGCGGGAAGCCATTCAAGTCAAAAGGGACGTATCAAACGGAAGAATCAGGTGTTATGAGCAAGCAAAAGAAGAATAATGGAGCAAATTTAGGCTTTGAAGAAAAGCTTTGGTCTACGGCTGATAAAATGCGCGGACATATGGACCCGGGAGAATACAAGCATGTTGTCCTGGGTCTTATTTTTCTAAAGTACATTTCCGATGCCTTTGAAGAAAGGCGCGCTAAGCTCCAAACCGACAAGCTTGCAGATCCCGAGGATCGCGATGAATATTCAATGGATAATATTTTTTGGGTCCCTAAGAAAGCCCGCTGGTCTAACTTGCAGGACAATGCCAAAACACCAAAGATCGGCCAGATTATCGATGAGGCTATGGTCGTCATCGAAAAAGAAAATCCTTCCCTCAAAGGTGTCCTTCCTAAAGATTATGGTCGCTCCTCACTTGATAAATACCGTCTGGGTGAATTAATTGATCTTATCGGTACAATCGGTTTAGGCGATAAGGAAAACCGTTCCAAAGATATTCTGGGCCGCGTTTACGAATACTTCTTAAGCAAGTTCGCCAGTCTAGAGGGAAGAAAGGGCGGAGAATTCTACACGCCCCGCTGTGTCGTTAAGCTTTTGGTAGAGGTTATTGAACCTTATCGTGGTCGTATCTATGATCCCTGCTGTGGCTCCGCGGGTATGTTTGTTCAAAGCGAAGAATTTATTCTTTCTCACGGCGGCAAGAAAAGAGATATTGCCATCTACGGCCAGGAATCCAACCATACCACTTGGCGGCTGGCCCAGATGAACATGGCTATTCGCGGGATCGAAGTCAATTTAGGCAAACAGAATGCAGATACATTTCATAATGATCTGCATAAAGACATGAAAGCTGATTTTATCCTCGCCAATCCGCCGTTTAATTTGAAAGACTGGGGTGGTGAGCGATTGCGCGATGATGTTCGCTGGAAATACGGCATACCACCGGTAGGCAACGCCAATTATGCTTGGATTCAGCATATGATTCACCATCTTTCACCTAAAGGAACAGCCGGATTTGTCATGTCCAACGGCTCAATGAGTTCCAGCCAGTCCGGTGAAGGAGAAATCCGGCAAAAAATTATTGAGGCGGATCTGGTTGATTGCATGATCGCCCTTCCCAGCCAGCTTTTTTATGGCGCCATGATTCCTGCCTGTTTGTGGTTTCTGACACGTCACAAAAAGAAAAACAGTTTTCGCGAACGACAAGGACACATGCTGTTTATTAATTGCCGCAAACTTGGGCGCATGGTTGACCGTACCCACCGTGAGCTGATCGATGAAGAAATTGCACGAATAGCAAGAATCTATCATGCGTGGCGGGGAGAAAAAGGAGCTGGAAAGTACGAAGATATTCCCGGTTTCTGCAAAAGCGTTACCCGAGATGAAATTAAATTCCACGGTTACGCACTTACTCCCGGTCGTTATGTCGGCGCCGAAGCCGTGGGAGAAGACGATGAACCTTTTGAAGAAAAAATAAAGCGGTTGACTACTCAACTTGAAGAGCAATTTACCGAGTCGACTAAACTCGAAAGGGCTATACGGCAGAATCTTACTGAATTAGGATTTTAGAAAATGACGAAGAATTATCCATACGATGTTGCCTTAAGTTTTGCGGGAGAAGACCGTGATTACGCTGAGAAAGTCGCCAAGGTTTTAGAGGCCGAGAGCATAAAAGTTCATTACGATCGTTTTAACCAAGTGCAGGCTTGGGGTAAGGATTTGGCTGAACATTTCGATGATATATACAGAAATCAGGCGCAGTATTGTGTCATTTTTATTTCAGAGCATTATGCGAAAAAAGTCTGGCCGAATTTTGAGAAAAGAAGTGCCTTAGCCCGTGAGGTTATTGAGACAGGATACATTTTACCCGCACGTTTTGATGATACTGAAATTCTTGGAATTCCTCCGTCAAAGGCATATATCGATCTCCGCCAATATGCGCCCAAACAATTTGCCCAGCTTATCATGGAGAAACTTGGTAAAAAAATTGATTCTAAAGCGGACTCGAATAATCAAGTTTTTCGTCGCCCCAAAGTCTTCCAATCTTTTAATCCATATCAAGAGCGCCAAGAATGGTTTGACCTTATGGTTGATGAATTGAAAAAAAGATGCCGAGAAAGCAATATTGCCTTTTCGTATTTTGATAAAGGAGTAAAGAGGTGCCTGCGCTTTATGATGAATGGGAAAGTGGTTTATTCTATCGATATTGAGTTTGGGGGTATGGCCGGTGACCAGGGTTTAAGTTTTAGTTATGCTCATGGTGAAATGCGATCATTTTCTTCCGGGTATAATGCTTGGGGAGATTTTGAATGGAACAAAGAGAAAGAATGCATTGTTTTAAAGCTCAATGATTTTAGTGCCTTTTCACGGCCATCAAATGAACAGCAGGGCCTTAGCCAGCAAGAGTTTCTTGAGTACATGTGGGAGAAGGTTTGTGATGCTGCCGAAGAAAAATATTGATTGCTGGAGGACAAAATGAAAAAAGCCAAATTCAAATGTAAAAGATGTGGCAACAAATTTGAAGTAAACGTATTTGAGCCGGGAGAGGCCGAAGCAACAAAAAGACCATCATCTCCGGTTTGCTGTCCCGAATGTCGTGGGCCGGTGGAGCGAGCATAGGTATGTCTTATAAATTTATTCTTGATACAAATGTTCTACGAGAGGATTCGGTTGATAGACTAAAAGAAGCTGGTCTTGTTGAGGCTTGTGAGTCTGGACGACTTGCTTTTTATTTTACGCCAGTACTGCTGAAGGAACGCTCGGATTTCCTTTTTTTGGGTTCGATTCCAGAGACTGCCAAAAAACCTTTTGAATTTCTTCTGTCTCTTAGGTGGCAGAGATTCTTTAATGACCCTAACGGCATCGGGGGTATTTATACCTTGGAATTGGAAGGCAAACTGCCCAGCGAGTATCTTTTTACTTCTCATTCACAAATAAAGGAAAATTTAACGTTGGTCCTTCAAGGTGGCGAACTTACGCAGGAAGCGAAATCGGAAGTACAGCGTGATATGGATAGATGGTCAGGGCAAAGACAGAAAAATCCTATTGCCTATCGGAAAATGCGCGAAGAAATTAATGAGCACCTGCGAAAGAATCTTTCTTTAAGGCGAGAAGGTTCTAAATTTTTAGATTTTCGGGCCGCCAATATTGAGAGCATAGCCATTGATAAAATCAAAAGCAGTATCAATTCACAAATGCCTAAAAACGCCTTAATCGAATACTGGAAGAAAAACAGGGATCGGTGCCCTTATTTCAATAAGTTTATTGAAGGCCAGCTGTATCAGGCATGGTACGCAATGGCGACACCGGCAGAACCAAAAATTAAACCGAACGATTATGAGGATATAGAGCATTTGGTATACCTCAATAGCGTTGATGGGATTGTTTCGAATGAGAGAGGGTTTATGAGATCAGCGTGTCAGGAGCTTTTCCCGGACAAGGATTTCCTCTCAGTAGACGAGTTTGTAGATAAAATATGTTCTCTTGTTTTATCCATCACAGAGGAACTCAGGTGAGCAATTCCAAAATGGAGCTAGTTGAGATCGAGGGCATTTTTGATGATGTAGAACCTGAAATTATAAGATGGATTTTCGCCTTAGCTATGGCAGCTAATGATATATCCTATGGGGCTAAGAAAATCAGGGACGTGGAAGATTATGAGCAAATTTATCTCTTCAGATTGGGCTTTGCGCATCTTAGAGAAATCGCAAAGGTTGTTGGGCACACTCGAAAAAACGATAGTATCCAGGCGTTTATTCTGAACCTGGAGACAGAAGCGCAGAATACATACAAAAAAATTGAAGAGTTCCTCAGTTCTTATGATAACGATGGGTTTGTTCAGAAAATCTTGAAAAGCCCTAGAGATGAAACGTTTCACTATCCAGATATAAAGGGAAAGTCCTGGAGCAGCTTGGTTGAGGATGTCAGAGCTTTGGGAAAAATATCTGTTTGGTTTGATAAAAACGATAAAAGCATTATGGGAACACGGTATAGATTTATTGATGTGCTGTTGAGCCAGCGAATTAATAAAGGCTTGTCCAAAGAAACGGTGAATCAATCGGCGAGTCTTGCAGCCCATCTTTTTTCTTTTGTGGACTATGTGTTTGAATATTTAGTGAAAAGGCGAAATGTTAACAAAAACAAAGTATAAACAAACAGAGGTTGACGGAATTCCGGAGGGGTGGGAAGTTAATACTATCGAAGAATCCGTGGAAACTTTGATTGATTATCGAGGCAAAACGCCCAAGAAGGTAAAATTTGGCATACCCTTGATTACTGCCAAGATTGTTAAAGATGGCAGGATACATGAGCCGGAAGAATTCATTTCTTCGGATGATTATGATAATTGGATGAGAAGAGGAATGCCCAAACCAGGAGATGTAGTTATCACAACAGAAGCTCCTTTAGGCGAGGTGGCTCAGCTTGATGGAAGGAAAGTTGCTTTGGCCCAAAGGTTGATCACACTAAGAGGTAAAACAGGATATCTCGATAGTACGTACTTACGTTTTGCTCTTCAATCTCCGTTCGTTCAAGGAGAAATTAGAAGAAGAGAGTCTGGTACCACAGTAACTGGCATAAAACAAAGTGAGTTAAGAAAGGCGCTTCTACCCATTCCTCCTTTTCCCGAACAGTGCGCCATTGCCAAAATCCTCTCCGATCTGGACGCCAAAATTGACCTCAACCGCCGGATGAATGAGACCCTCGAACAAATGGCCCGGGCGATTTTTAAGCAATGGTTTGTGGATTTTGAGTTTCCGGGGCATGAAAAGGCGAAATTTATTGATGATTTGCCAGAAGGATGGCGAGAAGGATGCTTTGGAGATATATTAACAGTTTCAATTGGTGGTGATTGGGGTGAGGACAGCAAGTTTGAGGGTGCAGTTCAATCAGTTTCTTTAAGGGGGACTGATTTGGGATCATTAAAATCAACCGGATACGCAATTAATGCACCTATCCGGTGGATTAGAAAAGATAAGTTAGATAAGAGAATTATAAATAATCGAAATATTTTAATTGGCGGATCGGGGCTTGGACCAATAGGTAAGACAATATATTGTTCAGAATATTTGAATGGCTTGTATGATTTTCCGGTGACTTATTCTAATTTTTGTAAATGTTTAACCGCCGAAATGCCCGCCCTGGCTTTATTCGCAGAAATAGTTATGGATAATATGTATTTGTCAGATGAGATGAATCGGTTTTATACGGGGACCTCCATTCCCAACTTAGATGTTAAATCTCTAATGAAATATCCAATCATAATTCCCTCGACAGACGTGGTCCAGAAATTTTATGATATCGCAAGACAGAAATTTATAAAATTATTCGATAAGGAAAACATATTATTGGCACAAATCCGTGATTCGCTTTTGCCAAAGCTGTTTTCGGGGGAGATAAGGGTAAATTTATGAAATTAGAGAGTTATGTCGATGTAATATTATCCCTAAACAAAAAAAGGAGAGCCAAGCATCTTTTATTGGGCAACGGTTTTAGCATGTCATATGACAAAGGTATATTTTCATATAACGCGCTAAGCAATTTTATTAACAAAACTGAGGACGAACTTCTAAAAAAATTATTTGGCATTATTAATACCAGTAATTTTGAGCTGATAATGTATCAGCTTGATATTTTTTATAAGCTTTCTATCGAGTTTATTGCAGATAAAGGGTTGGCGGAGAAAATAGTAAAAGCCAGAGATTCTTTGAAAAAGAACTTAATTGATGCAATTTCGGCGTTGCATCCCGAACAGGTGTTTAAGATTCCATCTGAAAAAAGTCAAAAATGTGCATCTTTTTTAAAAGAATACCTTGATAAAGATGGCCATATTTTTACAACAAATTATGATTTACTTTTATATTGGGTGCTCATGCGCAACCAAGATCATTTAGAGAATTTTGTTGATGGTTTTGGTAAAGAATACATTGAGAAGGAGGAGTATGGCCCGGATTCTAAACCCGAATTTGGCGACCTGGAATGGGGTCCCAATAAGGAAGAACAGCGAGTGCACTATGTGCATGGTGCATTGCATTTATTTGACACAGGCGTTTCCATAGAAAAAGAAATATATGATGGAGATTATTTACTAACAAATATTAAAGAACGGATAGAGAAGAAAGAATATCCAGTCTTTGTAACTGCCGGGAATGGGAAGCAAAAGCTCGAGCATATTTTACATAATCAATACTTGGATTATTGTTACAAAACTTTATCAACAATTTCTGGATCGTTGATAGTTTTGGGTTTTGGTTTTGGTGAATATGACAGCCATATTATTGACGCAATTAATAAAGCGTCTAAACAAAATCCAAAGAAAAAACTGTGGAGTGTCTATATAGGCGTTTATTCCGATGATGATTTAAAACATGTTGAATCTATTGCTTCAAAGTTTAGATGCAAAGTGAATCTATTTAATTCAAGAACAGCCAGTATCTGGAATTAATAATATTAAACAATGACGAAATTCGCCGAATCCACTGTTGAAGAAGCTGCATTAGCATGGTTGGAAAGTTTAGGTTATTCAACTCTTTTCGGCCCGGTTATTGCTCCCGGCGAAGAGGCTGCGGAACGGGCAAATTTTTCTGATGTCATTTTGGTTGAGCGGTTGCGCGAGGCCATTGAACGGATCAATCCCGACATTCCTTCCGAGACTAAAGATGAAGCTCTTCGAAAAATCCTCCGGTTTGAACATCCCAACTTAATTCAAAATAATCATCATTTTCATCGTCTATTGCTGGATGGAGTGCCGATTGAGTATCAGGAAGAAGGGCGAACCATCCATGGTCAGGTCCGGCTCATTGATTTTGACAATCTGGATCAAAATGATTGGCTGGCGGTCAACCAATTTACGGTTATAGAAAATAAAAATAATCGAAGACCAGATGTTATCCTTTTTGTCAACGGTCTTCCTTTAGTCGTCATTGAATTGAAAAATCTGGCGGATGAGAAAGCAACGGTTAAAGATGCCTTTTGGCAATTGCAAACCTATAAAGACCAGATTTCTACTCTTTTTTGTTACAACGCTTTTATGATTATTTCCGATGGAATCGAAGCCAAGGCCGGGACAATATCGGCCAATTGGGAACGGTTTATGCCTTGGCGTACGATAGATGGTAAGGACGTTGCCCCTGCCGAAGTCCCGCAGCTGGAAGTTTTGCTTAAGGGTATGCTGGATAAAAAACGGCTGTTGGAATTGATCCGGTATTTTATCGTTTTTGAACTGGGTAATGAAACGATTAAGAAAATGGCCGGTTATCATCAGTTTTATGCAGTGCAGAAGGCGGTGGAGGCGACGGTCAAGGCCGTCAAAGGCGATAAACGGGTCGGTGTTGTCTGGCATACGCAAGGTTCAGGGAAGAGTTTAACCATGAGTTTTTATGCGGGGAAGATCATTCAGCACCCCGTTATGGAGAACCCAACACTTGTTCTCTTAACAGATCGCAATGATTTGGACGATCAGCTTTTTGACCTGACGTTTGTACCCTGCCGGGAATTGTTACGCCAGACACCGGTACAGGCGCAAAGCCGGACCCATTTACAAGAATTACTTAAAGTTGCTTCCGGGGGTGTTGTGTTTACCACTATTCAAAAGTTTTTCCCGGAAGAAAGGGACGATGTGTATCCGCGTTTGTCTGACCGGCGTAATATCATTGTCATTGCCGATGAAGCGCATCGCACCCAGTATGATTTCATTGACGGTTTTGCTAAACATATGCGCGATGCGTTACCCAACGCCTCATTTATCGGATTTACAGCGACACCTTTAGAAAAAGACGACCGCAGTACGCCTGCCGTTTTCGGCAATTACATTGACATCTACGACGTTCATCAGTCGATTGAAGATAAAGCCACTGTTCCTATTTATTATGAAGCACGGATGGCCAAGCTTGATTTGGATGAAAAAGAGCGTCCCCGGATCGATCCCCAATTTGATGAAGTTACGGAAGGAGAGGAAGAAAAGGTCAGGCAACAATTACAATCCAAGTGGTCCCGTCTGGAAGCGTTAGTGGGAGCTCCAAAGCGTATTGCGCAAGTGGCGCAGGATATTGTCGATCATTTTGAAAAGCGGAAAGAGCCGATGTTCGGTAAGGGCTTGATTGTTTGTATGAGCCGGCGTATTTGTGTTGATCTGTACAATGCCATCATCAAATTAAGACCAGATTGGCATAATGACAGTGATGATAAGGGGTTTCTAAAAGTCATCATGACCGGAGCCGCCAAAGACCCTGTGGAATGGCAGCAGCATATCCGCACCAAAGACCGCCGCAGGCGGTTAGGCGACAATTTCAAAGATAACAACAATCCAATTCAATTGGCTATTGTCCGTGATATGTGGTTGACGGGCTTTGATGTGCCGAGTCTGCATACGATGTATGTTGATAAGCCGATGCGCGGACACGGGCTGATGCAGGCCATCGCGCGGGTCAATCGGGTGTTCGGTGCCAAACCGGGCGGTTTGGTGGTGGATTATTTGGGTATCGCCCATGAATTAAAGAAAGCCTTGGCCGAATATTCGCAGCGTGACCGCGAAAAGACCGGTATCCCACAAGACGAAGCCGTGGCCATTCTTATTGAGAAATATGAAATTATCAAAGCGTTGTTTTACAGATTTGATTATTCTTTGTTTTTTAAGGGGAAGCCAGAAGAACGGTTGCGTGTGGTACCTGCGGCAATGGAGCATATTCTGGATTTAAAAGAAATCAAGGACGGTAAGGAGGTCAGAACCGGCAAGTACCGCTTTTTGAAAGCCTTCGCGGAATTATTTAAAGCGTTTGCGCTTTCAGTGCCGCATGAAAAAGCTTTGGCGATCCGTGATGAAGTGAAATTCTTTCAGACGGTCAAGGCAGCTTTTATTAAAAATACGATCAGCAAACAGGAAAAGCGGGAAGACGATCTGGATTTGGCCGTTCAGCAAATCGTATCGAAATCGGTTATTTCGCAGGGGGTAGTTGATATTTTCAGTGCGTCAGGTTTGGAAAAGCCGGAAATTTCAGTACTGACCGATAAGTTTCTCGCGGAAATGAAAAACATGCCGTTTAAGAATTTGGCAGCCGAGGTATTTCAAAAATTACTAAATGATGAGATCAAGGTATTGTCCAAGAAGTTTTTGGTTCAGGCCAATTTATTTTCCCAGAAATTGGATCAAAGTATTAACCAGTATCATAACCGGGCCATAGAAGCCGCCCAAGTGATTGCAGAGTTGATTGAACTGGCCAAACAAATGCGAGAAGCACATAAACGAGGCGAAAAGCTGGGGTTAAATGAGGATGAATTGGCCTTTTATGATGCTCTTGAAACTAATGACAGCGCTGTGCAGGTATTGGGTGATGATGTTCTAAGAACAATTGCGCGGGATTTAGTGGAAACAGTTCGTCGCAATGTTACGATTGACTGGACCATGCGAGAAAATGTACGGGCGAGGTTGCGCGTCATGGTCAAACGGATTTTACGTCAGCATGGTTATCCCCCAGATAAGGAGGAGCAGGCCACCAAGACAGTATTGGAGCAAGCGAGCTTGATTTGTGATGATTGGGCGGAACATGGGGATACTTTAGATGAAACGGCTAAATCAGATTTGTTTTTCAGCGATGTTATCCCGGAAGCGACGGTAGAGCAAGGATATCTTCCCATTTATGACCTTAAGGCGGTGGCTACATCATTTCGAGAGCAGCGAAGGTCGGAGATAATTGGTTGGAAGTCACTTGGTGGGATATTTAAATTAAACAAAGATATGTTTATTGCCAAAGTGGTTGGAAGCTCCATGGAGCCAACCATTAAAGATGGCAGTTGGTGTTTGTTCCGCCCCGATCAAGGTGGAACCCGAACCGGGAAGATTGTTTTGGCTGAGTCGCGAAAAATTTTGGATCCCGAGACAAATGCAAGCTATACGATTAAACGTTACTTTAGTGAAAAAGTCGCTGGGGAGGATGAAAACAGCTTTCGCCACAAGAAAATTATTTTACGGCCGGATAATAAAAATTTTCAGGATATAGTGCTGGAAAATGTAAGGGAAGATGAATTTCACATCGTGGCTGAATTTGTCGAGGTGTTGGGTAAATGAACGACGAAATTTTATCCGAGATCCGCAACAAGCTCACCGCCCCAAAGATCGCCTTGGAGAAACTGGCCAAAGGCGAAAGGCCCTTGACAAGGCAATTTTATGTGTTATATTTTTTGCGTTGATTTAAAATCAATTTTAGAAAGCTGACCCCCAAGCAGCTGAGTTTTAAAATCCCCCAAAAGTAATTTCTGTTGCTGAAAATTTTGTCAATTTTACCCAATTTTTTTCCCTTTGGAAGAATTTCTCTCAAGGGGTCTTTTTTGAAAGATAGAGAAATGGTTAGAAGAAAGTTCTGTCGAGGTATATAATTAATTTTAATATTAAGAGAAGAAGATTTGATTTTAAGGGCATGACGCGGGATAAAAATTCAGGGGATGTGTATAAGGGAGGTGCGGAAGACAGGCAATCCGATTCTGCAACAAGAAAGAAATCGAAGAATATGCTCAAAGAATCCGAAACGATCGAATTCAAAAAATCCACCGCCGAGCTTAAGGCGGCGGTTGTTTCTATTGTGGCAATGCTCAATAAGCATGGCCGGGGAGAGGTATATTTCGGGATCGCGGATGATGGGAAAATCATTGGGCAGATCATTGGGCGGATGACGATCAGGGATGTGACACAGGCGGTGGTGGATAATACCGAACCGAAGGTTTATCCCAAAGTTGAGACGCGTCAGATCGAAGGGAAAGATTGCGTTGTTGTGGAGGCCCATGGGAGCAACAGCCCGTACTTCGCTTATGGTCGGGCATACATGCGCGTTGGTGAGTCCGACAAGGCTATGAGCCCTCACGAGATCGAAACACGCATACTAAACAAGAAAAAATTCCTTTGGGAAAAAGAGGTATCAGGAAAAACTTTAGCCGATGTCAATGAGGAGGCGGTCAAAGAGTTCATGCGTAAAGCCAAGACGGCAAAACGCATTGACTTTGATTATGTGGATGTTAAAACAACGCTTCGCAAGCTTGGCCTTCTGCATAAGAATCAATTGACCCGTGCGGCTGAAGTTCTTTTTTGTGATGAAAATTCGATGGAAGTTCAGGCCGCGATTTTCGCCGGGACTGACAAGCTGACCTTTCTGGACATCAAGTCGTTTAAAGGGAATCTCTTTAGTTTGCGCCAGCAGGCGGAGGTTTACGCCAACGGGAATATGAAGTGGCGGGCGGATTTAAGTGAAAGCCGCCGCAAAGAGATCCCGGAGATCCCGGTAAGAGCCCTCGCGGAGGCGATCGGGAATTCATTGTGTCATAGAGATTTTACTAACCCCAAGGGCAATGAGGTGGCGATCTTTAAAGATCGGATCGATATCTATAATCCTGGATTATTCCCGGAAGGGGTCGATCCGGAGGATTTCTTCACCGGGCATGAGCAGTCGATCTTGCGTAATCCCTTGATCGCGGAAACGATGTATAAGTCCAAGGACATTGAAAAGTGGGCAAGCGGGATCAAGCGTATCCACGATGAATGCGTTGCCGCGGGTGTCCGGGTTGAATTCAGGCGCGCGAAAACCGGTTTTGTGGTTTCTTTTTATCGGCCTAAATGGGAAGAAGGCGAGGGGCTGGAGAAAACTAAGGAGAAAACTAGGGAGAAAACTAGGGAGAAAATATTACGTTTAATAAGAGAGAATCCGGAAATAACAACTTCTGAGCTTGCCGGGAAATTGGGTATTACCCTTAAAGGGGTAGAGTGGAATATTGGCAAGATGAAAAAGGAAGGGCTTGTTAAACGCATCGGCCCGGACAAAGGCGGGCATTGGGAGGTTTAGGTTTTTTACAATTAGAGAGGTGACCTATGGCGATCTTCAATCGAGTTTATTGTCAAAAATGTAAAAAAGGTTATAACGTTTATAACGACAAACTTAAAGAAATAAACTGTAAACACTGCGGACAATTGATCAAAGTAAACCCTAAAGCGGCTAATTATTTCATAGAATATTACGCCTTCGGCAAGAGAAAAAGAGAGAAGGTCGGATCGAGCCGGACTTTTGCCGGCGCCGCTCTTGGCAAGCGAAAAGTCGAGATAGCCGAAAACAAATTCTTCAATATCAAACGGGAAGAGAAGATCAGATTTGAGGATTTTTCAGGTGAATATTTCAGGTTACATAGCAAGGTCAATAATGCCAGATCGGGGAGGGAGGATTTTCATAATATAAACATGCTGAAGAAGTTTTTTGCCGGCAAATGTCTGGATGAAATAACCCCGAAGCAGATCGAAGAATTCAAGGCTGTAAGAGCCGGCGAGGTCTCTCCCGCTAGTATTAACCGCCAATTGGCTTGTCTAAAAAGCATTTTTAATAAGGCTATCGCGTGGAGAAAATTTTCTGGAACCAATCCTGTTAAAGGCGTAAAGCTTTTCAGGGAGAACAACCAACGCCTCCGGTTCCTTGAGAAAGAAGAAATAGGCCGTTTACTTGCTTGCTGCCCTAAGCATATAAAACCACTCATTGTTGTGGCTTTGAACACCGGAATGCGCAGAGGGGAGATCTTAGGTTTAAAATGGAGCGATGTCGATTTGAGGCGGGACATCATTTATCTCTTAAATACCAAGAATGGGGAGAAAAGAGAGATCCCTATGAATGCTTACGTCAAGAATGCTTTGATGTCCGTGCCAAGAGATCCGCAAGACGAGCTGATTTTTTCTACCGGAAATGGCCGTCCGTTTAAAAATTTTCGCAAATCGTTCTTTACGGCTTTGGAGAAATCTGCTATAAAAGGATTTCGATTTCACGACCTTAGACATACATTCGCGTCCCATTTAGTCATGTCCGGGATCGATCTGAATACGGTGAGGGAATTGTTGGGACATAAGTCGATAAAAATGACACTACGCTACGCTCACCTGTCGCCTCATCACAAGAAGGCGGCCGTAAGCGTTTTAACTAAAATGATGGACACTATTTGGACACCAGAAAATAAATTTTCCCAGAACGAGGAATCCATTTGTAGCACAAGTGGTTCAGCTGTATATAGATAAGATACAAAGGGCAGATACCCAAGTGGTCAACGGGAACAGACTGTAAATCTGTTGCGCTTGCGCTTCGAGGGTTCGAATCCTTCTCTGCCCACCATAATTTTATGATACAAAATTATGGTGAGGCTCGCCAAAACAGCTGTTTTGGCGGCCCATTTTGCGGGAGTAGTTCAGTGGTAGAACACTAGCCTTCCAAGCTGGATACGAGGGTTCGATTCCCTTCTCCCGCTCCACTTGGATAACACAATTTCTATATGAAAGTCACACTCTTAGTCCCTACTTTAAATGAGATCGACGGTATGAAAACCGTTATGCCGCTCATCAAGCCCGAATGGTGCGATCAGATCCTGGTTGTTGACGGACAATCCAAGGACGGCACGGCTGAATACGCCCGTAAGTTAGGTTATGATGTTGTTGTCCAGCAAAAAAAAGGAATGCGCCACGCTTACATGGAGGCATGGCCGCATGTCAAGGGAGATGTTGTCCTGACATTCAGCCCCGATGGCAATTCCATCCCCGAATTGATCCCTGCCTGCATCGCGAAAATGAAAGAAGGCTATGACATGGTCATCGTTTCGCGTTATGCCCCGGATGCTAAAAGTTATGATGATGATATTGTTACGGGTTTTGGCAATTGGCTTTTTACCACCACGATCAACCTTTTGCATGGCGGCCATTATACCGACGCGATGGTGATCTACCGGGCCTATCGCAAGGATCTGATCGCGGAGCTGGGCCTGGATAAGGATTCCAGCTATGAATTTGAAGAGAGACTATTCGGGACAAACGTCAGCTGGGAACCATTGTTGTCGGTTCGGTGCGCCAAGAGAAAGTTGAAATATATAGATATCCCCGGGGATGAACCGGCCCGGGAAGGCGGCGAACGAAAGCTTCAGGTGTTGCGCTGGGGAGCCGCGTATATGTTCGAAGTGTTACGGGAAGTATTTGTCTGGAAATAGATAAAGGAGCTGATGTCCAAGCGAATCCAAAAAATGGGCGTGATTGGCGATGGAAGCTGGGGGACTACATTGGCCGTTTATCTGGCGAAAAAAGGGTACACGGTCAAGTTGTGGGGGCCGTTTCCGGAATATATCCGTCAGATGCGTCAGAATCACTACAATCCGAAATTCCTTCCTGGTATCCGCTTTCCTCAAGGACTTGAACTTGTCGAAAAACTTGATATCGTTCTTAAAGAGAGCGATCTCATTGTCTTTGCCATACCTTCGCAGTATGCTGGGGGGATCCTTAAAAAAATCGGGAAAACCGGAGTTAAATTGTCGAAACGGATATTTTTAAGTGTAACCAAAGGCATTGAGAAGACCAGCTTGCGGCGCATTTCGGAGGTTGTGCGCGCGGAATTGGGGAATATCCCGTTCGCGGTCCTGTCGGGACCGACGATCTCTGCGGAAGTCGCTAAGGGAATACCGACCACGGCCGTTGTCGCTTCAAAAAATACACACATCGCCCAAAAAGTCCAGCAGGTCTTTAACTCGGATAGCTTCCGGATTTACACAAATACGGATGTTGTCGGCGTTGAACTGGGGGGAAGCATCAAGAATATCATTGCCATCGCCTGCGGGATGTGTGACGGGCTTGGCCTGGGCACGAACGCCAAAGCAGCCATTGTCACTCGCGGACTTGCCGAAATGGCGCGTTTAGGAACAGCGTTGGGTGGTAAAGCAGAAACTTTCTCCGGGTTGACCGGACTTGGCGATCTGGTGACGACGTGTTTTAGCCCGCAGAGCCGTAACCGTTATGTCGGGGAACAGCTGGGATCAGGGAAATCGATCAAAAAGATTATCGCTTCAATGGAAATGGTCGCCGAAGGCGTTGAAACCGCTAAGGGTGTGTACAAGTTAAGCAAAAAATACCGGGTTCCCATGCCGATCACCGCGGAAGTTTATCAGATCATTTGTCGGAATAAAAAGCCCGCAGATGCCGTGACTGCGCTTATGAGCCGCAAGGCAAAGGCGGAATAAGATGGAAAAAGCAGTGCATGTTCAATATTTCGCCATTTTGCGCGAGCAGCGGGGTCAAAGCGAAGAGACCCTGCGAACCGGCGCCCAAACACCGAAGGCATTGTACGCCCAACTTAAAAAAGACTATCGATTTACCTTGCCGGAAGATTCCGTGCGCGTTTCCATTAACGAACGGTTTGCCGATTGGCAGACTGAGTTGAAATCCGGTGATCGGCTGGTATTTTTGCCGCCGGTGTCCGGAGGATAAGACCGGCCGGCCTTAAATCGTTATTTTGGAAAAATGATTTTGTTATACGGCAGTACTTTGATAAATGCATGCTGACAAGGATGTCGTTTAAGCTGTCGGTGGATGTGTAAAGTTATGGTCCCCTATTTGATCTTATCTCTGGTGGCGTTTTTGGTGAATATTCCAATGGGATACATTCGAGAGAATTGTCCCAAATTTTCTTTCCGCTGGCTTTTCTGGATCCACGCGTCAATACCTTTTATTATTTATACGCGTATAACGCTGGGCACGTCAAAATGGTTTATTCCTGTCGGGATATTTTTTGCTATTGTCGGCCAGATCATCGGTAGCCGGTGGCGCAGAAAGACACGGTCTTTGGAGGAAATGGAACAGCTTCAGCAGATACCCGCCATTGACGCCCGGGACCAAAAGAAACTTGATGAATCCCAGACCACGGTTGTTTTGTTGAACATGGGCGGGCCGAAAACCAATGCGGATGTCCCCGATTTCCAGAGGAGATTATTCACGGACCCGATCCTGATTCGTTTCCCATTGTCATTTTTGTTCCAACGGCTTTTCGCGTGGCTTCTGGTTACCTTCCGGACCAAGGCGGCCATGAAGCGTTATCAACTGATCGGCGGAGGGAGCCCGATCTTTGGGTCGACCGAACGTCAGACCACGGCGTTGCGGGAAGAGTTGGCCAGGCGGGGAAGGAAGGTGGATGTCATTTTTTCCTTCAACTACAGCGCGCCGTTGCCGGAGGAAACCATTTCCGCTGTTCAGCGGGCGGGTAAAAAGAATGTGCTGCTTTTAAGTTTGTACCCACATTATTCCCAGGCAACGACGGGTTCTAATATCCATTATTTAAAGAAGGCAGCTAAAGCGATCTATCCGGAAGTTCAGTTCACCGAAGCGCCGGCGTATTATTTGCATGACGGTTACATTCAGGCGTTCGTTGACCGGATCCGGGAACAGATCAAGCCCGGTGAATCCCTGGATGATTTTTATCTGATCTTTTCACCGCACGGTCTTCCTTTATATTCTTTGGTGGAAGGGGACCCTTACGCGTTCCAGATTTCGCAAACTGTGGCAAAAATATTGACCATGCTCGGACGGACGACGCGTTGGAGCATCGCCTATCAAAGCGCCGTGGGACCGTTGCAATGGCTGAAGCCGTCCGTGGAGGATATGCTGGAAGCAGTCACGCGGCGTGGGTATAAAAAACTTTTGATCGTTCCGGTCGCGTTCGTGACGGACCACATTGAGACCTTGTGTGAGGTCGATATCGAATACCGTCAGTTTGCTGAGAAGTTGGGTGTCGCGGATTATCGCATGTCGCGCGCGATTGAATGCCATCCCGGATTCATCCGGGCCTTGGCGGACAGCGCGGAAGCGGTGTTTTTGCCGTTCACAAGCGATGTTACAAAAAAGAATTCCCAGAATTTTAAAGAAGTCGGAGCAAGGCCATGAGCGCCGCATTTAATCTCGATGAATATATAAATCACCACATACGTGATTCTCACCAGTGGCAGTTACCATTTCTGCCCACGATCCAGTTGCCGCCGTATCTTAGCCTGCATGGGGTGATGCTGCTGATCGGCACGCTGGTTCTTATTATTATATTTTGTTTTCTCTACGATAAAAAACAACCTGTCCCGCATGGTTTTACAAATTTGCTTGAATTTTTTGTGGTTTATATGCGCGATGAGATCGCCATTAAAAATTTAGGAGAAGAAGAGGGGCGTCGGATGACGCCGTTTTTGTGCACTTTATTTTTCTTTATTCTTGTCCTTAATCTGCTGGGCCTGATCCCGTTATTTACCGCGGCCACTGCCAATCTCAACGTTACTGGCGCGCTGGCTTTTCTGACATTATGTTTTATGATCTTCGGTACTCTTTGGAAAAATGGATTTAAAGGTTTCTTGAAGGCCATAACTCCTTCCGGCATTCCGTGGTTGATTTTGCCCGTCCCGTTTCTCATGGAATTCTTTGGCATATTCACCAAAGCGTTTGCATTGATGATCCGGTTGTTCGCCAATATGCTGGCTGGGCATATTATGATCTTTTCATTGCTTGGCATCGTGGTGACTTTAGGGTTGATCGGGCTTCCGGCGCTTGTGCTGGGCGTTTGCATTGCCGCGTTCGAAGTATTTGTTGCGTTTTTGCAGGCCTATATTTTTGTCATGTTATCAGCCGTTTTTATCGGGCGGATGTACCATCCGGACCATTGAGAAATGGCTTTACACAAACGGAGACGGTCGTTTATAATACGGCGACTTTTAAAAAAATAATTTAATATTCTAAGAAACGGAGGAGAAATATGCATGGAAGTTTAGCTCTTGTTGGTATGGGTCTTGCCGTTCTGGGTTCTTCGATCGGCATCGGCATACTCGTTGCTGCAGCTTTGCAAGGTATCGCACGTCAGCCCGAAGCCATGAACAAGATCCAACCGCTGATGTTCGTTATGGCCTCTATCATTGAAGCGATCGCCCTTTTTGTCATCATCCTTTGTATGTTGAACCTTAATAAATAATAAGTGATCAAACGTCCGCTATGAACGAATCCGTAAATATGCAGCCGGCTCCTGCCGCCGAATCAGGGTTGTTCACTCCAGATCTGTGGATGGTCATTTTAACCTGGGTCACCTTTTTTCTGCTTTTGGCTGTTCTTTATAAATTTGCCTGGAAGCCGATCCTTGGGGCCTTGGATAAAAGAGAAGAATCGATCCGCCGTGCAGTAGAAACAGCCGACAAAGTTAAAGAGGAATTGACCAAGATCAACGAAACCCGTCAGCAATTCCTTCGTGAGGCAGAAGAAAAAGCCAGAGACATTGTTAGCGAATCGAAAAAAGCGGCTTATCAGATATCGCAGGTTATCCAAAACAAAGCCAAAGAAGAAGCCAATATTTTATTAGAGAATGCCCAGCGGGATATTAAGGAAGAGACCGAGAAAGCCAAGATCGTTCTGCGTAAAGAAAGCGCGCAGATCGCCGTAGAGTTGGCCGGCAAGCTGATCGAGAAGAACTTGGACACGGATGACAACCGTAAATTGATCCACCGATTGACCGCCAAAACTTAAAGCCATGTCTTATATGATCGCCCAGCGTTATGCCCAAGCCTTGTTCGATATGTCCCAGGAACATGCGCGGCTTCCCGTCGTTTATCATGACCTGCAGAAGATCAATGATTTGATAGGTCGATCCATTGATCTAAAGCGTTTTTTGAACAACCCGGTTATTCCAGCGGAAAAGGCGCAACTTGTTCTAAAGGATATATTTCACGGCAAGGTCGACGCGTTAACTTATAAATTTTTGCTGTTTCTTCAGGCAAAAGGACGGTTGCGCCACTTGCAGGCGATCTGCGCGGTCTTTAGCGACATTTATGAAGAGACCAAGCATATTTTGCGGACCAAGTGGACAAGCAGCACTGATCTTTCCGCCAAAGATGTCCAGGGCATAACCGATTATTTAAAAACAAAGTTTGCCAAAGAGATCGTTGTAGAACAAGAGGTCGACCCCGGGATCCTGGGTGGCATCAAAATCCGGGCAGGGGATACGGTTTATGATTACACGCTCCAGTCGCAATTAAAAAGATTTCAAAAAACCATTATGAAAGCGTAATAACGACAAACTATGACAATCAATATCAGACCCGAAGAAATATCCGTAATTTTACGAAAGCAACTGGCCGATTTTGAAAAAGAGGTTGAAGTCTATCAGATCGGAACGGTATTAAGCGTAGGCGACGGTATTGCCCGCGTGCACGGTTTGGCCGATGTTATGCTGGGGGAGCTGGTCACCTTTGCCGGCGATATCACCGGTATGGCGCTTAACCTGGAAGAAGATAACGTCGGGGTGGTCATTTTTGGGGATGTTACGCAAATTAAGGAAGGCGGCGAAGTCCGCCGGACCAACAAGATCGCCTCCGTTCCGGTCGGGGAAAGTCTTGTGGGGCGGATCGTTGATGCTTTGGGTGTTGCCATTGATGAAAATACTCCGATTATTGCTCAAGAATTCCGTCAGGTTGAGGTCAAGGCGCCCGGCGTTATGGAACGCCAGAATGTCCATGAGCCGCTTCAGACGGGGATCAAAGTTGTCGACGCCTTAACGCCCATTGGCCGCGGACAACGCGAGCTCATTATCGGCGACCGCAAGACCGGCAAAACGACCCTTGCCATCGATACCATCCTTAATCAACGCGGACAAAATGTTTATTGTTTTTACGTCGCGATCGGACAAAAGCGTTCGACCGTGGCCCAAACCTACGAAGTCCTCAAGCGGCAAGGAGCGATGGATTATACGACGATCGTTGCGGCCACCGCCTCTGATCCGGCGCCGATGCAGTTTTTAGCTCCCTATGCCGCGACCGCCATGGCGGAATATTACCGCGACAGCGGCCGTCACGCGCTCATCATTTATGACGATCTGACCAAGCAAGCCCAAGCTTATCGTCAGCTGTCTTTATTGTTGCGCCGTCCGCCGGGACGCGAGGCTTACCCCGGGGATATTTTTTATTTGCACAGCCGTTTGTTGGAGCGCGCTGCCAAAATGAGCGCGGAAAAAGGCGGTGGGAGTTTAACCGCCTTGCCGATCATCGAAACGCAGGCCGGGGATATTTCCGCGTATATCCCCACAAACGTCATTTCCATTACCGACGGACAGATCTTTCTGGAAAGGGACCTGTTTAATGCCGGACAACGCCCCGCGATCAACCCCGGGCTTTCGGTTTCCCGTGTAGGCGGCGACGCGCAGATCAAAGCAATGAAACAGACGGCTGGATCGCTGCGTCTTGACCTGGCGCAGTACCGCGAACTGGAAGCATTTTCGCAATTCGCCTCGGACCTCGATGAAGTCACCCGCCGCCAGCTTGAGCGCGGCCAACGGCTCATGGAAGTCATCAAACAAGGCGCCGGCGTGCCGTTGCCGGTTACGTACCAGATCGTCATGATCTATGCCGGCGTTAACGGTTTTCTCGACAAGATCCCGCGCGCGAAAGTCGCTGAATTCGAGCAGAGGTTATTTGAAGGATTGCAGTCCTACTACAAAGATTTTGTTCATCTTCTTGATAAAGAGAAGGCGTTAACTGATCCGATCAAGCAGTCCCTTAATAAACTTCTGACCGAAGTCCAGCAGCGGGTTAGCGCCTGATACAGCCATGCCTACGATCAAAGAGTTTGACACCAAGTTAAAGAGTTTAAAGAACACGAAGAAGATCACCAAGACAATGAAAATGGTGGCGGCCAGTAAACTGCGCCGGGCCCATCAGGCGCAGGCCAACGCCAAGCTCTACGCGCAAGAGTTGACGGCCATGACGTTACGCATATCCGCGTCGGTCCCTTCCGCGAGTCATCCGCTTTTAAAGCCCAGAACGGCGGTGAAGAATGTTGCCATTCTTATTATTACCTCCGATAAGGGTTTGTGCGGCGCGTTTAATCATAATGCCAACCGGCGCGTGGCGGCGTGGATCCGGGAAAACCGCTCGATGCATGAAAAGATCGACTTGTGGTGCTGTGGCAAAAGAGGATTCGCTTATTTTAATCGTCATGACGCCGTCAAGAATTATTATGAGAACGTGACCGGAACACCGCGGTTTGCGGACGCGATGAGAATCGGCAACGAGTTGAGCCAGGCTTTCCGGGAAGGCCGTTGCGACACGGCCTATTTTTCCTATAATCAGTTCATTAATCCGCTGGTCCAAAAGACCGTTTTTGAGCAAATTTTGCCGATCGATAGCAGTGTGTTAGAAAAAACAAGCGACCAACGTTCCGATTATATTTTTGAACCGGAAGATGAAGAAGTTTTGAATTTTTTGATTCCGCATTTTCTTTATTTTAAAATTTATTTTGCTCTTCTGGAAAATTCTGCGGGAGAGCATGGCGCGCGTATGACGGCGATGGACAGTGCGACAAAGAACGCAACGGAGTTGATCGACCGTTACACCATCAGCCGCAATCGCGCCCGACAGGCAGCGATCACGACCGAATTAACCGAAATTGTCGCAGGGGCGGAGGTTCTTAGATGAAAAAAGTACAGCAGGCAACCGGAAAGATCACCCAGGTTTTAGGCGCCGTTGTGGACGTGGGCTTTGCGGCTGGCGCGTTGCCGGAGATCAAAATGGCTTTAAAGGTCACCAATCCTTCCATTGATGATAAAGAATGGAATCTTACCCTCGAAGTGGCCCAGCATCTGGGCAATAATACCGTGCGCACCATCGCCATGAATACCAGCGAAGGATTGCAGCGGGGAATGGCGGTCCTGGATACTCGCGAGGGCATGACCATGCCGGTGGGCGAGGGTACCTTGGGGCGGTTGATGAATCTTTTGGGAGAGCCGATCGATAATATCGGCCCTGTTCTTGCTGTTAAATATATGCCGATTCATCGCAACGCTCCGGTATTGCGCGATCAAGACACCAAAGATACGGTTTTAGTGACCGGGATCAAGGTCATTGACCTCTTGGCTCCATACCGACGGGGTGGGAAGATCGGGCTTTTCGGTGGCGCCGGCGTTGGCAAAACGGTCCTGATCCAGGAATTGATCCATAATATCGCGACTGAACACGGCGGATATTCGGTTTTTGCGGGCGTGGGAGAACGCACGCGGGAAGGGACCGCGCTTTATAAAGAAATGAAAGAAGCCGGTGTCTTGGACAAAACTTCGCTTATTTACGGCCAGATGAACGAACCACCCGGTGCTCGAGCGCGCGTGGCTTTATCCGCTTTGACCGTCGCTGAATATTTTCGCGATGAAATGCATCGGGACGTTTTGCTTTTCGTTGACAATATTTTTCGTTTTACACAAGCTGGCTCGGAAGTTTCCGCGCTTTTGGGGCGCATCCCATCCGCGGTCGGGTATCAACCGACCTTAGGGTTGGAAATGGGGGAGCTTCAGGAGCGGATCACCTCCACAAAAGCAGGTTCCATCACTTCGATCCAGGCGATCTTCGTTCCGGCGGATGATTATACCGACCCGGCCCCGGCCGCCACGTTCGCGCACCTGGACGCGACAACGGAGCTTTCGCGTCCGATCGCCGAACTGGGCATTTATCCGGCGGTTGACCCGCTTTCCTCGAAGTCCACGATCCTGACTTCGGCGATTGTCGGCGAAGAACATTATCAGGTGGCCCGCGGCGTGCAGGAGACGTTGCAACGATACAAAGAGTTGCAGGATATCATCGCCATTTTGGGTATGGATGAATTGTCCGAAGAAGACCGTTTGGCCGTGGCCCGCGCCCGCAAGATCCAAAAATTTTTATCGCAACCGTTCCATGTCGCGGAACAGTTCACCGGCCGCCCCGGGCGTTATGTTAGCCTTGAAGACACAATACGTTCTTTCGGTGAAATTCTCTCGGGGAAACATGATGCTGTCCCGGAACAGGCATTTTATATGGTCGGGAATATTGAAGAGGTCTTAACCCGCGCGAAGAGCCTTTAATTTAAATGAATAAATATTCGTTGTCGATCATAACGCCTAATGGCAAAGTTTTTGAGGGGCTTGTCGAATCTTTGATCGCGCCAGGCGTGGCGGGGTATTTTGGCGTTCTCTCCGGCCACGCGGCGATGTCAGTCGTGCTGACCCCCGGGCCAGTGACGGTGAAAGCGGAAAGTGCAGAACGATATTATGCCATCAATTCCGGCATATTGGAGGTGAGCCGGCAAAAAAGGGTTGTCCTGCTTTCTGATCTTGCCGTTGAAAAGCCTTCGCTCGATGAAGCCAGACATCACGCCACCGCTTCGGTTACGCACTAAAGATATTGCATTGTATGATTTTACAGTTTTTTGCAGACAGACCTTGACTTTGCGGATAAAATCGATAGTATAAAATAATATTTAAAAAATTATCATAAATTTGACGGGTTATTTGAATGGTTTCTCATCAGCAGCAAGAGCAGGACGCATCGAAACAAACGCAAACGGACGCGACAGAACCGGAAAAGGGATTTTTCAAGATCATTGTCCATTCCTTTTTTGTGATCCCCTTTTTAATTGCCCTGTTCTGCGTTCTTTTGTTCACCGCAGTTAATCTCCTGACCAAAGAACAGCATACCGCTTACGATTTTCTGGATGATGTCAAGACCGGTGGGCTCACCAAGCGCTGGCAAGGGGCTTTTGAGTTGTCCCGGATCCTGGCGAATCCCAAATTGATCCCGCAAGAAGAACGCTTCTCCCTGGAATTGATCGATGCCTTCGAGCACGCCAAGCACGATGATGGCCGCATCCGTCAATATCTCGCGCTGGCCATGGGCCGCACCGGAAATCCCGTCTTTGTCCAGCCGTTACTTACCGCACTTAAAGAAGAAAAACAGGATAATTTAGCAGCACTGATCTATGCGCTGGGGATGTTGCGGCAAAAAGAAGCCACGCCTGCTTTAAACGTTTTTTTGGATCATCCGCAAGCACGTATACGTTCCATAGCGGTTGTCGCGCTGGGGAATATCGCGGATAAGAATTCGGATGTATCGTTACGAAAGGCCTTACTCGACCCCGAGCCTAATGTGCAATGGGGCGCAGCGGTTTCTTTGGCAAAGATGGGGGATGCCACTGGCAAAACCATTCTTCTTGATATGCTGGACCGGGGATATTTATCCAAATTTCCGGAAGTTGATCCGGAGGAGCAAAATAATCTTATTTTGTCGGCCATTAACGCGGCCGCGCCGTTAAAGGACGGTGCGCTTAACGCGCGGATCGAACAATTGGCCCGTAATGATTCGAACATGACGGTCAGATCCACCGCATCACAGATCATGCAAAAATAGTTCATCCTATGGACATTAAACCCGCACAAGTTCCCGGTTCTCCCGCAGAGCAAAATCCGATCGATCGTCGGTCTTTCATTAAATGGGCGACCATCGGCTGGATGGCTTTCGCGGCCGTTGTCGCCGGATACGGCAGTTTT
>Ga0209726_10002016_pt1 | contig 31002 bp, 32 predicted proteins | sample Subgrocontami54m_FD_187453 | JGI IMG/M metagenome (GOLD analysis project Ga0209726, IMG submission 187453) | Subsurface groundwater microbial communities from S. Glens Falls, New York, USA - GMW46 contaminated, 5.4 m (SPAdes) (version 3) | ecosystem: Environmental > Aquatic > Deep subsurface >... | reverse complement strand
GCATGTTTTTGCAAACATAATTTTTGCGGCAGAATTGGGACTGTTAAGTTATGGACACCGAATTTTTTACAAAGATTATATTCCAGAACATCTTCACCCAACTGATGAGGAGCGCGCAGCCTTACACAAAAATGGTGTGGGCGAATTAAAGGGCGACGCTCGAAAATTTATTAGAAAAGTCAGTCAGATATTTAAGGATCGTAAATATTTGGTTGGACATTTGTTTTATTTGCCAGATTTAAGTAAATGGCATTTTTTTTACTTTAATCAACGCGATTGGGATGGGAAAGCTAATCATTGGGAATATGGTTCCCATGTTCATTTTATTAACTATCTTTGGAATCTCGATGTACAAAAACTATGGGAAGGTTTTGTGAGAAATGGCGAAATTCCTGGGGGAGCGATTCATATCCGTTTTAAGTCGCCGGAAGTTTAGCTGTTTGAATAGCTGGGTTGTTTATTTTTGAAGTTTGTCCTGCTGTTGCATCTTCTCGAGCTTCGCGCGCAGGTCCGCGGGAAGAAAGATCTTTTGCTGGGTCGCTTTGCTCACCGCCACATGCACCGTGCGCCCGGTGCCGACGGTTTCCCGCTTGGCGTTAAGCAAAGTGTAGGTGAGCGTGAAGGAAGTCTGCCCGACGCGCCCGATTTTGACCTGCACTTCAAGCACATCTCCGACGAAAAGCGGCGCTTTGTAGTCGGATTCCGCGTGGACGATGGGGAGGAAGAAATCTTTGTTGCGAATGAGCTCCGGGAACCCGAAGCCGATCGTTTCCAGCAGCGATTCATACGCGTCGTGGAGCATTTTGAACTGGTTGGCGAAGAAGATGACACCCGCGGCGTCGGTATCGTGGAGTTTTACTTTGGTTTGGTAGGTAAACATGGAATTTATTATAACACAAACGCATTTTCGCCAATCGTTTTTATTGACAAACAAAATAATTGGGGTATTATGACATTGTTTCGCTTGTTAAAATTTTTAAACCCTCCTAAATAAGGAGCGCGCATGAACCAAAAAGCCCTCATCGCTGAATTCATCGGAACATTTACCCTGATCTTTGTCGGAGTGGGTGCCATTGCCGGGAATTATATCAACGGCGGGCAAACGGGATTAACGGGAATCGCTTTGGCGCACGGCTTAGCCATCGCGGTCATGGTCAGCGCGACGGCCGCGGTGAGCGGCGGACATTTAAATCCGGCGGTGACGATCGGTTTGTTCGCGGCCAAAAAGATCGACGCGGTCAACGCGGTCGGGTACGTGCTCGCGCAATGTTTGGGCGGTATTGTGGCGGCGGGTTTGATCAAATTGTGCGTTCCGGCCATGGCGTTGGCGGCGGTGGGGATGGGTACACCGGCAGTAGGGGCCGGGGTTCCGGTCAGCATGGCGTTCATCACGGAAGTTATCCTGACGTTTTTTCTGGTATTCGTCGTGTACGGTTCCGCGGTCGATAAAAGGGCGCCAAAAGTCGGCGGACTTTTTATCGGATTGACGGTGACGCTCGGTATTTTGATGGGCGGGCCCATTTCCGGCGCGGCCATGAACCCGGCCAGGCATCTGGGACCGGCATTACTTGGCGGCGGGTTGCAAAACATTTGGTTGTATTGGTTGGGTCCGGTCATCGGAGGTGTTTTGGCAGGGGTATGTTATAAACGATATATTGAATAAATGACGGCGCAACTTACGGAATGGAATGAACGTAAGTTGCTGCCGGAATTTACCCCGCACTTTCTAAAGTTACGTCGCAAGTATGGAAGAAAGTGCGGGGTTCAATTCGCACACGTGACTTATGTTCACTTCGTTCCATAAGTCACGTGCTCATTGAAGAAAGGAATCAAATATGGCTCAAGCAACAGCTACGGTAACACTCAAAGGAAACCCGGTCACCCTGGTGGGCAACGATGTCGCGGTCGGCCAATCAGCGCCGGATTGCACATTGGTCGCCAATGACCTTTCGGAGTTTAAGCTTTCCTCGTTAAAGGGCAAGAAAGTGATCCTTTCGGTCGTCCCGTCGCTCGATACCGCCGTTTGCGACCTGCAGACCAAGCGCTTTAATAAGGAAGCGACCGCGTTGGGTAGCGATGTGGTTGTGCTGACGATCAGTATGGACCTGCCTTTCGCGCAAAAACGCTGGTGCGGCGCGGCCGGGGTTGATCGCGTGAAGACGTTGTCCGATCATCGCGAGGCCGCTTTTGGCAAGGCCTATGGTGTATTGATCAGCGGCGGACCGCTCTCGCGCATATTGGCCAGAGCGATCTTTGTCGTCGACGCCAAAGGAGTCTTGCGCTACAAACAGATCGTTCCGGAGATCACCACAGAACCAAAATATGAAGAAGCATTGGCAGCCTTAAAAAAGTTATAACTAAGGAAGGAGAGAGGACAATGGCATTTACGGTACCTAATTTGGCTTACGGGTTTGACGCGCTGGAGCCGCACATCGATACTCTCACGATGCAGATCCATCACGGTAAACATCACGCGGCCTACGTGAACAATCTCAACAAGGCCCTCGAGGGCAAAAAAGATCTCGAAGCAAAATCGATCGAGGACTTGGTCGCGCATATCAACGCCATCCCGGAAAATATCCGCACCGCGGTACGCAACAACGGCGGTGGGCATTACAATCACAGTTTATTTTGGGAAACGATCGGCCCTAAGGCCGGTGGACAACCCAGTGGTGAATTGGCTGACGCGATCAAGGCCGACCTGGGCGGATTTGACGCCTTCAAGGAAAAATTCACCGCCGCGGGCACCACGCGTTTTGGCAGTGGCTGGGCCTGGCTTATCGTTGCTAACGGAAAACTCGCTGTCTGTTCGACCCCCAACCAGGACAATCCTTTGATGGATATTGCCGAGGTCAAAGGCAAGCCCATTTTAGGCATGGACGTTTGGGAGCACGCCTACTACCTCAAATACCAGAACCGCCGCCCTGATTACATCGCCGCATTTTGGAATGTGGTCAACTGGAACGCGGTCGGCAAGCGTTACAAATCCTTGCTGCAAAAAACAAAATAAAAGTTGTCGGCCCTGTCGGGTGAGGAAAAATTCTTGCCCGACGGGGCAAAATTTTGAAAATTGGCTTGACTTGAGTGTTTCCTAAGAATACTATATGTTGTGCTGTCTCATTAATCGATTCAATATGTTGTATGTTTTCGTTATGTTCCTAAAGCCCGTCCAATCCATCAGTAAATCGCGCTTCCAAAGCCACCTGTTAAATCCCAGTACACTTTTTTAAGGAGGAGAGACTGTATGCCGCATCAAAAAACCGCCGCCGATTTCGAAATGAACGTTCAAAAACGTAACGGCCAGGTCGTCGCCTACAATGAATTGCGCGTGAAAAAAGCGATCGGCAACGCCTTTAAAGAACAGGCCGGGTTGCCACGCGAGGTGGAATTGTCCATCGAAATGGGGCGCGATGTGGACCGGGTCGCGGCGGGCGTTTCCCATGTTTTAAAAGAACGTTTGCACGACAAGGCCGCGGTGACGGTCGAAGAAATTCAGGATGAGGTTGTTCGCCAGCTTTATGAAAACGGATTTAAGGACACCGCGGAGTTGTACGCGAATTACCGCAAGCAGCACGCGGCGCGCCGGGCGCTCTTTGAGCTCTATACCACGACCAAACGTGACGGCAAAGCGGTATCATTTAAGCCGGAGAAGATCACCCTGGCGATCGCCAAGGCGTTTCGCGCGTACAATAACGGCATTCTGACCGAAACTCTCCTGGAAAAAGCGCGGGAGATCTCGGATGCGGTCGTTGCCGACATCCGCAGCCAGTGGCCCGAGGGCAAATGCCTGGATATTGAAGAGATCCAGGACCTGGTCGAAAAAAATTTGATGAAGGCGGGGTATCTCGACATCGCCCACCGTTATATCGCTTACCGGGAAGAACGCGCCAGAGTCCGCCGCAACAAACAGCGCGCGCAGGACACGCGGGAAGTTTCGCAGGAGTGGGTCAAGGCGATCAGCTATAAGACGAAAGATGGCCGTCAGGAGCCGCTTCCTTTAGACGAGATCCGGTTTTCCGTCGAGAGTTGCTGCGAGGGATTGCTCAACGTTTCAGTGGAAGAGATCTTGAGCGAATCCCGGAAAAATTATTTCAACGGCATTACCGAGGAACAGCTGGCGACCGCGCACATCATGGCGGCGCGTTCGCTTCTGGAGAAAGACCCGCAGTACGCCTTTGCCGCGGCACGGCTTTTGCTTTTGGCTTTGTATCAGGAAGCCCTCGGACATCCGGTGAGTTTCGAAGGAATGAAGACCGAGTATGGCGCGTATTTCGCCAAATATATCCACAAGGCCGTGGAGCTGGACCTATTGAGCCCGGATCTTTTGCAATTCGATCTGAAACTGCTGGGGCATTACCTCAAGCCCAAGCGCGATTTGCTCTTCCATTATATGGGGCTGCAGACGCTCTACGACCGGTATTTCCTGCACTGGGAAAAAAGACGCCTGGAATTGCCGCAGATCTTCTGGATGCGGGTCGCCATGGGTCTCGCCAAGAAAGAAGGCGCGCAAAAGAACGAAAAGGCGGTAGCGTTTTACGACGTGCTTTCGACGTTGCGTTTCACCTCATCGACCCCGACGCTGTTTAATTCCGGCACGCGTCACTCGCAGCTTTCCTCCTGTTTTTTAACGACGATCGATGACGATCTTTTGCACATCTTCAAGTGCGTGCAGGACGATGCCATGCTCTCGAAATGGAGCGGCGGGCTCGGCAACGACTGGACCAACGTGCGCGCGTTAGGCTCGCGCATCAAAGGGACCAACGGCAAAAGCCAGGGCATTATTCCCTTTATGAAGGTCGCCAATGATACGGCTTTAGCGGTCAACCAGGGCGGCAAACGTCAGGGGGCCATGTGCGCTTACTTAGAAATCTGGCACATGGACTTTGAGGATTTTCTGGAACTGCGTAAAAATACGGGCGATGAACGCCGCCGCACGCACGACATGCACACGGCCGCGTGGATCCCGGACTTGTTCATGAAACGCGTCAAGGAAAACGGAGAGTGGACGCTTTTCAGCCCCAATGAAGTGCCGAACTTGCACCATATTTATGGCCGGGAATTCGAACGCGTTTATACGGAATACGAACAGAAGGCCAAAGAGGGCAAGCTGCGCCAGCACAAGACCGTTTCCGCGGTGCAGCTGTGGCGCAAAACGTTAACGATGCTTTTTGAGACCGGGCACCCGTGGATCACCTGGAAAGACCCATCGAACGTCCGTTCGCCGCAGGACCACGTCGGGGTGGTGCACAGTTCCAATTTGTGCACGGAAATTCTTTTGAACACCTCCAAAGACGAAACCGCTGTTTGTAATTTAGGATCGGTCAACGTGGCCGCGCACACGACGGAGCGCGGGCTGGACCATCACAAGCTAAGAGACACGGTCCATACGGCGGTGCGGATGTTGGACAATGTCATCGACATCAATTATTATCCGACCAAAGAAGCGGAGCTCGCCAACCAAAAGCACCGTCCGATCGGATTGGGGTTGATGGGTTTTCAGGACGCGCTGTTCATTCAGAATTTAAGTTATGCCTCGCAGGAGGCGATCGAATTCGCCGACCAGAGCATGGAAGCGATCTCCTACTACGCCATCGAGGCCTCGATCGCGCTGGCCAAAGAAAAGGGCGTGTACTTGACGTACCGGGGTTCGAAATGGGACCGCGGGTTGCTTCCTATCGATACTTTGGCTTTGCTGGAGCAAGAACGCGGCGGGTATCTCGATGTGGACCGTTCGTCGAAGATGAACTGGGCGCCGATCCGTGAGGAACTCAAGAAAAACGGCATCCGCAACAGTTTGGTCATGGCCATCGCGCCGACCGCCACCATCGGCAATATCGTCGGGGTGACGGCCTCCATCGAGCCGATCTACAAGAATGTTTTCGTCAAAAGCAACCTCTCCGGTGAATTCACCGTGGTCAACGAATTCCTCGTGGAAGATCTCAAGAAGCTCGGGGTTTGGGACCAGGAGATGATCAACGACCTCAAGTATTTCGACGGGAGCATCCAGGAGATTCAGAGAATTCCTGCCGAGTTAAAACGCAAATACGCGACCGCCTTTGAGATCGAATATGAGTGGTTGATCGAAGCGGCCAGCCGGCGGCAGAAGTGGATCGACATGGGCCAGTCGCTGAATTTGTATCAGGCCAAGCCGAGCGGCAAAAAGGTCAGCGACATGTACATGATCGCCTGGGAAAAGGGATTAAAGACGACGTATTATCTGCGTTCCATGGGTGCCACCCGCATCGAGAAAAGCACGCTGGATATCACCAAGTACGACAATGTCGTGGGGAAACGTGAGCGTAACGAATTCGGCCGGGTGGTGGATACGCCGACGTCAGCCGCGCCGGCGCAACCCGCCACGCAGCCCCAGGCCCCGGCGGTGAAGGTCAAGGAATTCAAAGAAGATTGCGAAGCATGCCAGTAAAAGAGGTTAACTGGGTTTTAGGGTTCTTTGTAAGTTTTGTCGTTTGCGGTATACTTGAGTTTCTTGCCGCTATAACGGCGCGTTCATTTTATAGCGTATTTGATGTCCTTGGAGGGATTCTATTTTTTTTGTTGGGCCTATCCATGGTTACAACAAAAGAAAAGTATTCACTTGGTTATACTGGTATTCCTATTTGTTTAGTGCTTATCGCCCTTAGTGTTTTTCGTCATATTTTGGAAACTACAGGAGTTTTCACAAAGCCGATTTCAATGATTTTTAATGTTGATTTAATATTCCGACTAATTGGTGTTGGAAGTTTAGTTATTCTTATTAATATAATTAATGGCGTAAGAAAGATGTAGGGGGAGGATAAGTTATGGATTGCGCATCATCATTGCCGGGGATGAACCGTAACCGGATCACCATCGAAAATAAGAGGGTCATCAACAACGACCGCACGGTCGATTGCAACCAGCTGGTCCCCATCAAATACAAGTGGGCGTGGCATTATTATCTCGACGGCTGCGCGAACAACTGGATGCCCACCGAAGTCCCCATGCAGCGCGACATCGAGCAGTGGAAAGATCCCAAGGCTTTTACGGAGCAGGAACGCCATGTCATCAAGCGCGTGCTGGGATTTTTCGCCACCGCCGAATCGCTCGTCGGGAACAATCTTGTTCTCGCCGTGTACCGCTGTGTCGATAATCCCGAATGCCGTCAGTATCTGTTGCGTCAGGCGTTTGAAGAGGCCGTCCATATCCACACGTTCCAGTACATTGTGCAGTCGTTGTCGCTGGATGAAGGCGAGTTGTTCAATATGTACCGCGAGGTCGAGACTATTTATAGTAAAGATGAGCACGCGATGAGCTGTACCGCCGGTGTTCTTAATCCGGATCTTGATACCAGAACAACCGAAGGCCTGCAGACGCTGGTTAAGAATCTGATCGGGCTTTATGTCATTACCGAAGGGATCTTTTTTTACGGCGGGTTCGTCACCATGCTTTCCTTCGGCCGGCAGAACCGCATCCCCGGCATCTGTGAGCAGATCCAGTATATCCTGCGCGATGAAAGTATCCATATGAATTTTGGCATTGAGCTTGTTAACGCGATCGTGGAAGAGAATCCGCAGGTGTGGACGCCGGAATTCCAGGCGCAGATGGTCGATTTTATCAAACGCGCGGTCAAGCTGGAACTGGATTATATCAAAGACTGTCTTCCCGACGGGATCTTGGGGCTTAGCCATGATCTTCTGCAGGAATACGTTCAGTATCTCGCCGACCGGCGCTTTGAGAAGTTGCGCCTGCCGCAACAATACGGCTCCGGCAACCCGTTCCCCTGGATGAGCGAGGTCATTGACCTTAAGAAAGAAAAGAACTTCTTCGAAACGAGAGTTACTGAGTACCAGACTGGCGGCGCACTTGAATGGTAATATAAAATAAAGTAAGGGTAGAGAAGATGAGCAAAGAACCTAATATTATAGTTTTGTTTGTTGTCGGTGGTGCCTTGTCTGTAAACGTATTTTCTGAAGGATTACATGTTGAAGTAGCCAAGCTACCGCATATTTCGCATCAACATTATCCAGTGAGTGCAGAGAGGGATCTCACGTATTTTGTTTCAGGAACTACGGCTAACACCCTTGCCGTGGCAAGTGCCACAATCTTTGACATTTCGCCAGCCGCCTGACGAATTCCCCTCCCCAAACTCCCCTGACTGATTCCGGCGGGGATTCCAGAGGATTCTAAATTTTAAGCAAGTTTTCGGCGGGCTAGGGTGCCGATAAGGCCGCTACCGAGAAGTAAAAGTGAGGCCGGTTCGGGGACAACGGGGCTCGCTTCTTCGGTGATGTGCAATTCGCTGGGCGGCGGGAATTCATCTTCCAAGGAACCCCACGCTACATAAGGTGGAGGGATGCCGCCTTGATATTCATCGTGCATCCTTAGGTTTAACCCTAGGAAAGAATAGGCATCGGCAACGGCATTCTGCAGGTGCGGCGTCAAATCAAGATCGAAAATATTTTCGTCGTTGTAGCTGAAGGACGTTAAAAAGGCTCCGGCATTATAATCCGCATCGGAGAGCGCGCCATCGGCGGAATAACCATACACATCAATTGTCATTGGAAACGTCCCCAAAGTGGCAACTTTATATAAACGTAAGAATGCATTGGAAGGATCGCTCACGCCGGCAAGGTCAAATTCAAGAATCCCTCGCGAATCGAACCCTATCATATCTAAGGCCTGAATCGCCTCATCCGTATTGATAAAATTGACGGTCCCGTCATCTCCAAAATCAAAAATAGTACCATCGACCGTTGGATATAAAATAAGGGCCTGCGCTTTTGCGGTTGGTGTTAGGGAAAGAATTATTGCTAAAGCCAATATATTTAATAATTTTTTCATGGTCATCTCCTTAAGGCAGGTTTGATTTGAGATTCATTCTACCTAAAACAATTTAGTTGTCAATATGACAACCTAGGACAAGTGTCGAAAGTAAAGGGGCTTGCCTTTTTTGTAATTTCGACCATAATAGAGCCATGCCTTGTTCCGACAGTTCATCCAGCATTGCCATCTGCCTCGACCACGAGGAGCGGTTTATTTCCTTCGACTTTGCCAAAATAACCTGCGGCCGCGAGATCACGGCCAAGACGGGCTATGACATGTATTGCGTGGGAAAAACCCTGCCGGAGATCCTCGCCCTGCCGTACGCGCAGGTGGCGCGGGAATTAAAAAGCGCGGATGAGGAAACGCAGTTTATCCTCTATCTCGAGTGGGACGCGCTGCGCTCGGCCATCGCCCAATATCTGGGGATCGAAGACAAGGAGATTGATTCTGACCGCTGCCGCATTTCCGGAATTAATTACGATGAAAAAGGGATGGAGATCGCGATGGTGATCCTGCCGCCGAAAGAATTGCCGAAGATCCTGCCTTGCAGTCTTGGTGACCGTAAAACTTAAGTCGGTTCCTTGCCCTTCGCCATCACCAGCTTCCCCGAACGCACCATCTCGACGATCCCAAATTTTTTCAGTGATCCCTCGAAGGAGTCCAGTTCTTCAGTCGTGCCGGTCTGGCCGATGATGATAGCACCACTACTCTCATCCATGACATGGGCGCGGCCTTTGAGCAGTTTGCGGATGGCCGCTTTCTGGGCAGAGGAGCCGCTTTTGACCTTGATGAGGGCGTACTCGCGGTCAACGGAGTCGGTACGGGTATGCTCGCTGCAGTGAATGACGTCAATGAGTTTCGAAGTTTGTTTGACGATTTGTTCTAACGTTCCGGGATCACCGGAGGCGGTGATCGTCATGCGCGAGAATTTGGGGTTGACACTCGCCGAAACGACCAGCGCGTCAATATTGAATCCGCGCCGGGCAAACACTTGCGCGCAACGCACCAAGACGCCGGGTTTGTTGGCGACGAGCATGCTGACGGTGTGGATGTCTTTGCGTTTTTCGGATTTTTGAGTCATACGTTGAATTCCCTCAGGTTAAGTAACCAGCTACCAGTTGCCAGTAACCAGAACGTCTGGTCCCTGGTTACTGGTTTCTGGTTACTCGTCAGGTGCTTCCTGTCGGTTTTTCCAGCTTCTTATCCTTGCCCGGCGGTTCGATGATCATCTCATAGGCGGATTTGCCCGCGGGGATCATCGGAAACACGTTGTCTTCCTTGATGACTTCCGCGTGGATGACGACCGGCCCCTTGTGCTCAATGGCTTCTTTGAGCTTCGCGCGGCAGTCCTCGACTTTATCGATATGCACGCCTTTGATCCGGTAGGCCTCGGCGAGTTTGATAAAATCCGGATTGCCTTCCAAGTCGACACCGGAGAGACGATTGTCAAAAAAGAGTTCCTGCCATTGGCGCACCATTCCCAAATATTTGTTGTCGATGATGAGGACCTTCACCGGCAGCTTACTATTATAAACGGTTGATAATTCCGCGAAGGTCATCTGAAATCCGCCGTCGCCGACAACCGCCACCACGAGGTCATTGGGTCGCCCGAACTGCGCGCCGATAGCGGCCGGAAAGCCGAATCCCATGGTGCCCGCGCCGCCGGAAGAAAGCCAGCGCTGGCCCTTGGTGCTTAAATTGAATTGCGCCGACCACATCTGGTGCTGGCCCACGTCGGTGACCACAATGGCGTTGCCCTGGATGATCTCCTGGAGTTCATGGAGCACGTACTGCGCCGTTAATTTTCCGGTACTGGCAAATTTGAGCGGATATTGCCGGCGATAGCCGTTTAATTCTTTAAGCCAGTCTTTGGTGTCGCAGGGCTTCACGTATTTGAGCAATTCTTCAACAATGAGGCGTGCGTCGCCGATACAGCTGGCATCGGGCAGCAGTATTTTTCCGATTTCCGCCGGGTCGATGTCGATGTGGATCTTTTTGGCGCCGATGCAGAATTTTTGCGGGTTGCCGTTGATGCGGTCGTCCCAGCGCGAACCGATCGAACAGATCAGGTCACAGCGCGTTAAGGCTTTGTTGGCGTACGCGGTCCCGTGCATGCCCAGCATCCCCAAAGAGAGCGGATCGGTTTCGGGAAATTCACCTTTGCCTAAAAGAGTATTGGTGACCGGGGATTGAAGTTTATACGCCAGTTTTTTGATCGCATCGCCGGCGCGGGATAACACGGCGCCGTGGCCGACCAAAAGAAGCGGACGTTTGGACCCGTCAAAAAGTTTGGCGATCTTTTTAATGTCCGATAAGCGTCCTTTGCCGGGAAACGTATATCCGGGCAGGTCCATCGGCGGATTCAGGGAATTTCCCGTAAAAGGGGCGGAAGTAACGTCCTTAGGCAGATCGATCAAAACCGGACCCGGACGGCCGGTATTGGTAATGTGAAAAGCTTCTTTGATGATCCGGGGGATGTCATTGGTATTGCGCACCAGGTAGCTGTGTTTGACAACGGGCATGGTGATGCCAAAGATGTCGGATTCCTGAAAGGCGTCTTTGCCCAACATCGGGCTGATGGTCTGGCCGGTCAACACGATCATCGGCACCGAATCCATATGCGCGGTCATGATGCCGGTGACGGTGTTCGTCGCTCCGGGCCCGCTGGTCACCAAAACCACACCGGGTTTACCCGTCGCGCGGGCGTAGCCGTCGGCAATGTGGGTCGCGCCCTGTTCATGGCGCACCAGAATGAGCTTGATCTTGGAGCCAACGAGGGCGTCAAAAATAGGGATCGCGGCCCCGCCGGAAAGCCCCCAGATATACTCCACTCCGAAGTTTTCCAGGCATTTGATGAGCGCCTCGGCGCCGGTCAGTTGTTTTTTAGGTTGTGCGGGTTTTGTAGTCGACATAGAGGCAACATAGTAACATAAAAATATCGTCGAAATCAAGTGGAAATTGGGTCTTGAAATTGCCTCTAAAAACGGTTAAGATGCTAGCCGCTATGATCGATATTCCAACAGTTTCGTCCGTTCAAAAGGTGAAAGCCGTCGGGCTGATCTCCGGAGGCCTGGACAGCATCCTGGCCGCCAAGGTCGTCAAAGACCTGGGAGTCGAGGTCCACGGCGTGTATTTCGCCATGCCCTGGGGCTGCTGCGACAAGGCAACGGCCCTGGAGGCGGCAACACAGATCGGTATATCTTTTATCGTGCTTCAGCTCGATGAACGGTATCTGGAGATGGTGCGCAAGCCCAAACACGGGTACGGTAGTGTGATGAACCCCTGTGTCGATTGCCGTATTCATATGTTTTCCCGCGCCGGGCAATACATGCGCCACATCGGCGCGGATTTTGTTTTTACCGGTGAGGTCCTCGGCCAGCGGCCCATGTCGCAGATGCGTCACAGTATGAAAAATATCGAGCAGGGGGCGCAACTGGAGGGACGGCTTTTGCGGCCATTGTCCGCGCATTTATTGGAGCCAACGATCCCGGAAATGGAAGGGCGGATCGATCGCAATCGGTTGCTGGGATTAAGCGGACGTTCCCGAAAAGATCAAATTGAAATGGCCGGAACGCTTAATATCACCGCCTACAATCAGCCCGCGGGCGGGTGCCTTTTGACGGACAAGAATTTCGCGGCGCGCATGAAGGACACTCTTAAGCACGGCTACCGGAATTTTCGCGAAACGATCGCGCTTAAATGGGGCCGGCATTTTCGTCTTTCGCCGGAATTCAAGGTCATCCTGGGACGCGATGAAGAAGAGAATGAAACGCTTATTCGCCACGCGCACCCGGATGATCATGTGATGCAGATGTCAGACAATCGCGGGCCGACATTGATCCTCAAAGGATATAATCCCACCCCGGAGGTTTTGGCCACGGCGGCAGGGTTGATCCAGAAATTTTCCCGCCATAAAGATGAAGCGCCGCAAGAGATGAACTATTGGCAATGCCGCGACAAGAACGATGTGCGCCAGGTCGTTGCCCGCGGTATCGATGACGCTGAAATAGAGAGGATGCGCCTTTGAGCCCTTTACCCAAAATGGAAACAACACTGGATGCGGTCAAATCCATCATCGCGGTTTCCTCCTGCAAGGGTGGCGTGGGCAAGTCCACGGTTGCCGCGTATATCGCGCAAAATCTCTCCGGCCGGGGATTGAAGGTCGGACTTCTGGACGCGGATGTTTATGGGCCGTCGATCCCCACGCTTTTTGATCTCACCCGGGCCAATGTTGCGGTCAATGACAAGAAGGAATTTATCCCTGTCGATCATCATGGACTGAAGATCATGTCCTTTGGATTTCTTTTGGGCGACGCGCCGGCGGTCATGCGCGGGCCGATGGTCACGCAATACATCCAGCAAATTTTAAACCGCACGGCCTGGGGAGAACTGGACTATCTTTTGATCGACATGCCGCCGGGCACGGGAGACATACAACTGACCATCACCCAGTCGGTGCGTTTGGGCGGCGCGGTCATCGTGACCACCCCGCAGACGCTTTCTTTGATCGATGTCGCCCGCGGGATATTGATGTTCGAAAAGGTGAGCGTGCCCATCCTCGGTGTCGTTGAGAACATGTCCTATTTTATTTGCCCCGATTGTTCCGCGAAACACACGATCTTCGGTTCGCACGCCAGCAAATCTTTGCAAGAGCGCTTCGGTGTGGAAATCCTCGCGACGTGGCCATTATCCGACAAATTTATCCATTCGGTCAGTCCGGAATTAAGCAAGGATCCGTTGGTGCGTGAAACGGTCGATAAAGTCCTGGCCGCTTTGGATAAAGTCCACACCGGGAAACAGGATATCCCTAAAGTCGAGTTCGATCAGAATTACGTGACGTTGACCTGGCCTGATGGCACGCAAACGCGCGTGGCCAACAGGGATCTGCGTCTAAGCTGCGGATGCGCCTTGTGTATCGATGAGCGAACGGGTAAGCAATTGTTGAAGGAAAAAAATATCAGGGTGGATATCGCGCCCCGAGAGATCACGCCGCTGGGCAATTATGCCATCGGCATCACCTGGAACGATCGTCACAGTTCGGGAATTTATCCTTACACGATGATCCGGGAACTCGCCACCACCGCAAAAGCCCAATAGCGTTTAAGACTTTCCCAGGATCTTTTCCAGTTCACCGCTCTCGTGGAGTTCCGTCACGATGTCGCAGCCGCCGACGAATTCTCCGTTGACGTAGAGCTGCGGGATGGTGGGCCAGTCCGCGTATTCTTTGACGCCCTGACGGATGGCTTCATCGGTGAGGATATTGAAGGAATGGAATGGCACATCGTACTCACGCAGGATATCGACCGTCCGTGCCGAAAAGCCGCATTGGGGGGCATCCGGCGTACCCTTCATGTAGAGCATCACCTTGTTTTTCTTCACATCGTTTTCAATTCTCTGACGAATGGCTTGGTCCATGATCTTCTCCATTAAGTTTTGTAAGTGTCCTTAACTTCTTCCCATTTCTCCGGTGTAAACGTTTTTAATCCCAGCGCGTGCAGGCGGTCTTTTAAGGTTTCCTGCAATGGTCTCATGACCATCTGGTGTTGTTTGACCAACGGCACACCTTTAAAGACCGGGCTCACTACGATGGCCTGCAGATGCCGTCCATCATTCATCGGATCCAGGACGTAAACGGTGGCCTGCGGGATGGAGCGTTCAATGATCTTTTGAACGTCTTCGATCATTATTGTTTCTTCTGGTTCTGCCGCAACCACAGGATGATATCATCCGATTCGTAAAGCGCCTTGCCATCGATAACAAGACACGGCACCTGCGGCTTGCCGCCGATATTGATGAGTTCCTGACGGTTTTGCGGACTCGCGTCCCGGTCCTTAAGCGGCACCGAGATATTATTTTGCTTCAGGAAGTTAAATACCTTCTGGCAATAAGGGCAAGTCGCTTTGTAATAAAGGGTCAGTTGGCTCATAAGAATAGTGTTAAGTATACGGTAAAATCCTAAGACTAGCCAATTAAATTTTCAACGAAGTCGAGGATTTTATCTTCCCCGCGGATGCCGCAGAGCTTGTTGATCTCTTGCAGGCCCGTCGGCGAAGTGACGTTGACCTCGATGAGATATTCGCCGATCACATCGATCCCCACCAAATAAAGTCCCAGTTCCTGCAGTCGTGGTTTAAGAACAGTGATGATCTCTTTGTCGCGGGCATTGATCTCGGCGCGCAAGGGTTTACCGCCGGCAAAGAAATTATTGCGATGATCATCTTCGGCGTGTATACGCAAAACCGCGCCCAAAGGCTCACCATCAAGAAGCAATATCCGTTTGTCGCCGTTTTTGGATTCAGGGACAAACTTTTGCAGGATGATGTCTTTCTGCCAGTTGTGGGTCAATGTCTCCAGGATGACGTTGGCATTGGCCCCGCCGGACTGGACATGAAAGACCGATTGCCCGCCGTGGCCGCTGGTCGGTTTCGCGACGATATTTTTTTGTTGGTTAAGAAAATCCAGCAGGTCTTTGCGGTTACGTCCCACGAGCGTGGGAGGGATGATCTTGGTAAACTGCGTCACCCATATTTTTTCGTTGACGGTACGGATGCCGGAAGGACGGTTGATGACCGGAATATTCTTGGGTAAAAGGTCCAGCAGCCAGGTGTTCAGAAGATATTGCGCATCAAAAGGCGGGTCGCTGCGCACGAACACGGCGTGGATATCTGTTTCTTTTAAGACAATGGATCTGTTTTCGATAAAAGGTTTCCCGGCGACCTGTTGCGGAGTCACTTCCGTCACATGAAATTGGGACTGGCCGTTCAGTCGCGTGATGCCGCCATCGGGCAAGAAGTAAACTTTATGTCCGCGCCGGTGGCTCCCCAGCATCAGGATAAAGGACGTGTCCTTTTCCATGATCACGGTGGAAAGCGGGTCCATTAAAAAGACGAAATTCATTTCTTTCTGGCCTCCAGATAGGTGATCTCGCGACGGGCCGCGATGGAGGCAACGCGCGCGAGCAGCCGGTAAATGTCAAAGACGTTGATATCGTGGTGGACGCCGCAGTCGCCGTATTTTTTTAGGTGCGGACACATTTTCTTAAAGACGCTTCCCGGAGCGTTGAGATTATCGCGTTCGCCCTTGCCCGCATGCGAGCGGTAAAACCCACCCATGAGATTATTTTCGATCTGGTAAATGCACACTTCGCTCACCTCGTGGCCGGTCGTGTACATCGTCGGCACGCCTTCCTGCAATAAATAGCGGCTGATGACCTGCGCGCTTTTGCCTTTGTAAAGCTTGTTGCGGTCTTTGCGGTTAAGATCAACGATCTCGCCGGGATCGTTGATGGGGAGAACCCCCATTCCGTAAGTTCCCGAGTCGGCTTTAAGGACGATGTAAGGTTTTTCCGGAATGTTGTGTTCTTTGTATTTGACCGCGATTTCCTTGAACAATTTCGCGGCTGACTCTGCCAGTTTATCCTGGTCGGCCTTGACGTTGATGTTCACGCTGTCAACAACTTCGAACAAACAGGAAAACAGCCACGGGTCAAGGTCCAGCAGCCCGGCAAATTCCCGGATCAGATTCGCGGTGTGGCTGAAGTGATGTGACTTTAAACGCGCGTGCCAGCCCGCCTGCATCGACGGATAGATCGGGATCTGGGAGTTTTGCAGGATCTCCGGGATGCCGGTCGTCAGGTCGTTGTTCATGATGATCATGTCGTAATGTTCCCTGCCTTCTTTATACGCCGCGAGGATCTTTTTGAAGCAGTAAATACGCACGGTCTCATTCGTCGCCGTTTTAAGATCGATATAGGCGTCACCTTCACAGAAAGAAGGTTGGTCGGTTAAAAATGTGGCGATCTTGACGTTAAAGCCACCTTTGGTAATGATCTGTTCTAATATCCGCACGTTCTCCAGATACCAGGTATTTCGCGTATGTTCCTCGGCGATGATGAGGATGTCTTTGGCGCCGGGCGCGCGCTTGAGGATCGCCGCGCGCATGAACCTCACGGAATCGGCCAGCCCGTGTTCACATAAATTATTGAATCCCGCGGGGAAAAGGTTGGTGTCCACGACCGCCAGTTTAAAGCCGGAATCCCGGATATCGACCGATGAATAGAGAGGAAGCTCCTTGGATCTTTCATATGAATCGAGCCAGCGGTAGATCTCCTGCTGACGGGTCCGGATCCGCTCGATCATCAGGCCGATTGTGTGGGGGATTTCCGTCATGGGTGTTTTAGGGTTCATGTCCTTAGTTTATATCCGATACGAAACATGTAAACGGTCGCGAAGAATGTCCCTAGGGCGAGAACGAGGGATATCAGCGCGCAGGCGAGGACGGGGGAATCCGATACACCGGTCACGCTGTAACGCATCCCGTCAACGAGGTAATGCATGGGATTGAATTTGGAGATATGGCGGATAATATCCGGCAGCATAGACATCGGATGAAATACCCCGCCCAGCATAACGAGCGGAATGATGATGTAGATGCTCCACAAGCTCAACATCCCGAAATCTTCCGCCCACAGAGCCCCCATCATCCCGCCGCAGGAAAAAATGATGGAGATCGTGAGAATAAAAAAGGCAAGCAAAAACGGATGCAGAATGGGCAGCGGCGTGAACAAAAGCGCGACGATGTAAACTCCGACGCAAACGATGATCCCGCGGGTCACCCCACCGGCCAAAAGCCCTAAGACCATCTCAAAATAGGAAAGCGGTGAGAGCAGGACTTCCTGGATATGATTGTGCCAGCGGGCGATAAACAGCGAGGAGGTCGTGTTTTCATAGGCGCTGGAGATCAGATGCATGGTCATCAGCCCCGGCACGATGAACCCGAGATAGGAAAGCCCCGTTGAGCTAAAATCAATGCGCGCGCCGATGGCGACCCCGAAAATATACATGAACAGGACCGAGGCGATCAAAGGCGGAAAGATCGTCTGCGAGGCGACCGAGAGGAAGCGGACGATCTCGCGTTTGGACAAAGCCAGAACGCCGATGGGATTGTTGATCATATTCAATGCTCCTTGTGACTTATTCCTGCCCTGTCACTTCCAGGAAAACCGCTTCCAGCGATTTGTCCTTCAGGACTTCCTGTTTATTGCCGATGCGCATGATGCGCCCGTGGTTGATGATGCCGATCGTTCGACAGAGCTTTTCAGCTTCTTCCATGTAATGGGTCGTGAGAAAAATGGTTTTGCCTTCATTGTTGAGTTCGGTCAGGTAATCCCAGATCAGGAATTTCAGTTCGAGGTCGCATCCCGCGGTGGGTTCATCAAGAATAAGGATCTCGGGGTCGTGGATGAGCGCCCGGCAGATCAAGAGGCGTTTTTTCATCCCGCCGGAAAGGGCGCGGTGTTTGACGTTGCGCTTTTCGATTAGCTGAAAACGTTCCAGGAGCTCGTCGCTGCGCTGCGAGGCCTCTTTGGGTGGGATGCCGAAATAGCCCGCCTGATAAGAAAGGAGCTGGTGGATGGTCAGGAAAGGATCGAAATTGAATTCCTGCGCGCACAAGCCGATCAAGCGGCGCGTGCGGGTGTATTCGCTGACCACATTATAGCCGAAGACCTTGACCTCACCTTTCTGGAAATTCGAAAGTCCGGTCAGGACATTGATCGTCGTTGTCTTTCCGGCGCCGTTGGGGCCCAGAAACGCGAAGAAATCGCCGCGCTTGATCTCCAAAGAGATGTTATCAAGCGCTTGTAACTTGGCGTAATATTTGGTGAGGCCTTTGATTGAAATGGCTCGTTCGGAATCTCTCATGTTTTTGTCTCTAATGCTGCTTGGGCTTTCCGGGCGGCGTTACGCACGATCTCGGGGAGCGCGGGGTGAATGTAGATCATGTTCAAAAGATCGTCCAGCGTTCCCTGTTTGTTCATAAACGCGATCAGCATATGGATCATATCCGATGCCTCTTCGCCAACGATATGGGCGCCGAGGATCCTGCGGGTCTTGTGATCGATAAGTATCTTACAGAAACCGTGGTCGGAAAGCAACGCCATTCCCATACCGCTGTTTTTATAGGGATTCAGGCCGACGACATAATCCGCGCCTTCTTTTTTAAGCTGGTCTTCCGTTTTGCCCACACCGGCGATCTGTGGATAGGAAAATACCGCGTGCGGGACCGGAGGGTAGCGCAGCGGTTCGTCTTTCTTTTCGGTAAAGATCGTGCGAAAGAGATATTCACCCTCGAAATTGACCGAGTGGCGGAACAGATAGTTGCCGACACAATCACCCAACGCCCAGACGCCGGGGGCGGTGGTGCGCAGATGGTCGTCGACCTTGATAAAGCCTTTATCGCTGCGCTCAATGGAAGTATTTTCCAGCCCGAGGTTGTCCGTGTTGGGCACAACGCCTGTTGCGACCAAAAGAGCGTCGGCCGTTAGATGTTGCGCGTGGCCGTCCTGCTTTTGATAAGTCAGAAGAAACGTGCCGTTAGTGTATTCCACCCGGCTGGGAACGGCGCCGAAATGGACATTGCAGAGTTGCGAAAAAACGCGCGTGAATTCATCCGCGACCTGGGTGTCTTCGGCGCGCAGAAATTTGCTGCGCACCAGAAAATGGACTTCGCTTCCCAGCGCCCGGTAGGCGTAGCCGAGTTCGACGGCGATATATCCGGCGCCCAAGACGATCAGTCGTTTGGGAAGTTTCAAGTTTCGCAGTGCTTCGGTGCTCGTCAGGTACGGCGTGCCCTCGAGTCCGGGGATCGTGGGAATAGCGGGGCGCGCGCCGGTGGCGATGAATATTTTATCCGCTGTGATATTTTCGCCGTTCACTTCAAGGGTCTTATTGTCGATAAATCGTCCGGGCGCGTGGTAAAAATCGATGTTGGGATTGCGTTGATAGCCGGCTTCGATACCATCGGAATCGGCATCGACAGTCTGGCTGATGCGCGTGATCAATTTCGCGAAATCGACGGTGAAATTGGGATTCAAGTGGATATCGAATTTGTGGGCTTCTTTAATATGCGTGGCGATGTAGGCCGGATGGATGAGCATTTTGGACGGGATACAGCCGCGATTGAGGCACGTCCCGCCCAAACGGTCCTTTTCCAGGACAGCGACTTTAAGTCCCATTTTCGCGGCGGGCGAAGTGATCTTTGAGCCGCCGCCGGAACCGATCACAATAACGTCATACTTTTTCATTTTGATAGACAATGGCTTGTATCATTCGAATTTGATGCCGGTATCGATGTCCTCCGGGCGCTTCTTGGGGGCGGGGGCAGGAACCAGGGCCAGATACCACAGGACCAGCAGGTTCACGCCCGGGACCAGCATGAAATATCCGAGCCAATGGGGTTGTTGAAGTCGCCGGGCGATGCTCATCCATATAAACAGAAAAGCGAGGATGTTGACCAGGGGAAAAAAGAGGAACAGGAACCAGATGGGTGATTTGCCGGCGATGCGCAGCAGCTCAAAAATTTGCAAAATGGGGATCCAGGCCATCCCCCCGTCGCATTTAAACCGGAGGGCAAGCAGCATCAGGGGATAACAGACCGCCGCGTAGAGTGCCAGCCAGATGACCGCCGCAATGGCCAGACCTGCCGGACTTTCCGCGATCTTTCGGATGAGCGGATGCGTGCCCTTGAGTTCTTGCCAGTAACCGGACATGGATTCCATCAGTACGAATACAACGCTGTTGATGTGTTCTTGTTCGATACTTCTCGCCCTTTTGGCCTGTATTTCAAGGTATTCATCGGTGCTAAGCCGCGGCGCTTGCCACGGGGGAAGAGAGGTAACGTCGGCGTACAGCGGAAATTTTTCTTCGATCTTATGTGTGATCGCAGAGGAGATCGGAGTTGGCGCAGGTGCGACTTGCTGTGTTTGCGCCAGTATGACCGGGGCAGGGACCGGAGTTTCCGTCATGAGCGTTGGTGCCGGTGGATCGGTCGGTTCTGGTGCGAAGATCTTGGTGGCGGGTTGCGGGATTTCCGCTTCCACAACGGTCTCCGGAATGATTTCCGGCGCTTCGGGTTCGACCGGAGGCGCTTCGGTGATGCTTTCGATCTCGTCAAGATAATACGTGACGGGAATGCCGACGCCGGTATCGACCTTTACGGAATCGTCAGCGTGTTCGACAATGATACCTTCGACCGTTTGCCCGGATTTCAAGAGAATGGTCTCTGCTTGGGCCACGCCGGCTGCCATGAAGATGGCGGCGAAAATGATAAATCTCCAATTATGCGGATTGAGCTTCATGTGCGTTATGCGTTAAAAATTGCTGAAGACAATTGACGATCTTATCCAGGTCGGCGAGCTGCATCAATTCTTGCCGGAGTTTGTGGACGTTGGGGATACCTTTAAGATACGCCAGATAGTATTTTCGAAACGGAATGATCGCATCGCGCAGACCGTTATGATGCACGGATAATTTGAGGTGTTCGATGCACAGGCCGATGCGCTCTTCCAGGGTCGGCGCTGGCAAATGTGTTCCAGTTCGAAGGTAATGTTTGGTTTGGCGGAAGATCCAGGGGTTAGTGAGCGCCCCGCGGCCGATCATCACACCATCGCAGCCGATTGAGAACATCCGTTGCGCGTCTTCCGGTGTAGTAACGTCGCCGTTGCCGATGACGGGGATCGTGACGATCTTTTTGATCTTTTCCAGCCACTGCCAGTCGGCCTTGCCGGTGTGCGCTTGATTGCGCGTGCGGCAATGAACGGCGATGGCTTTGGCGCCGGATTGCTCGACCATGCGCGCGACATCTTCGATGACGATCGAGTTGGTGTCCCATCCCAAACGGGTCTTGACGGTGACCGGGAGCTTGGTCGCTTTCACGGTGGATTGTACGATCTTTTCAAAGCGCGGGAGATCTTTTAATAGCGCGGCCCCATGCCCGTGCGCGACATGGTTCTTGACCCAGCAGCCGCAGTTGATGTCGATGAAGTCGGGTCCGAAACTTTCCGCCCGACGCGCGGCCTCGGCCATCGAATCCTCGATGCCACCGAAAAGCTGAATGGCAACGGGGCGTTCTTCTTCGGCTATCTTGATCTTGTGCAGGGCCTTGGGGATGTTACGGATGATCGCCTCGCTGCTGGTAAATTCCGTATAGACGATGTCCGCGCCCAGGCGCTTGCAGATGATGCGAAAGGCCGTGTCGGTCACGTCTTCCATGGGTGCCAGGATAACGGGATTGTCGATGTCAATTGTTCCTATCTTCATCAGGGGAAATTATATACGACTCTTATATAAAAGTAAATCGTTTGATTTTTCCTTTTTCCATCGGTATACTTGAATGCAATGAACGGATAAACCATTCCGGCGAATCAACCTTTTGTGCCAAGATCCGCCATCGTTGTCAATGTCAACCCTTCCGTTCACAATCGCCCCTCCCAAAAGAAGGAGGGGCTCAAGTTCACTTCAGGATTGACATTGACCAGTAACCTTTTGTTCGCGTTCATTTCGAGGCTTTTGGCTGGTCTGACCCGGACGTCAGAAGCCCCGAGCGGGCAAGGTGTCCCAGCCGAAAGGCTGGGACGAGCGAGGGGCTTCTGCCGAGCGAGGGCCCGACACGCTGGGTCGGGCCAAGCGTTCCGGGGAAGACTCAGACAAAAGCTATAGCCATTATTTTGAGTATAACATGGACGGAACAAGTTCCTCCAATTTAGCTATCTCTGATGGAATCAAGGCGGTAGGGATTGGGAAAAGGGGAAGCAAGGCCTTGACCCCCGAATTGATCCGGGCGATTGTCCACGAATTAAGGGAGGGACATGTCCCGTCGGTCGTCAAAGGCGCTTTTTTCGGAGCGTTGATCACCAAGGGAGTGACGCCGGAGGAAAAAACGCTGGAAGAGGCGTTGGGCCCGGGCGTGTTGAGCGATTTTCCGAAATTGGTAAATTATGTCGCTGCCGACGCGCCGGCACCGATCCAGGCATTGTGCGTTCGATTGCTTCGTCAGGAAACGTTGGATGAAGAAACGGCCAAAAGGCTGGGTAGTTTTCTTTTTTCGCAAGAACCTGGTGACGGCGCGCGGGGTATGGCGGCAAGTATTATGCGGGTGCGTTACGAAACGCCGGAGGAATATAGCGGTATCTTAAGAAGTACCCAGAAAACGATCGAGCCGTCTTTTTGCGAAGCAGTACCCCCGGGTGAGCCGGTCATCCAGATCGCCGAGACATTCGATGGTGTAGATCATTCGTATCTCATCACACCGCTTGTTCTCCAGTATTTTCAAAAACAGAATTATCGGGCCGTCGGCCTCGTGGGGCGCAGCAGCGGCCCGAAGATGGGTAACAATTTGTTGGACTTGGTCAATGCCGTTGACGGAATTTTTTTGCGGCGTAGCGGGGATTTGCAAGGCGAAAAACCGGACTTGGGATGGTATATTCGTCAGCAGGACATGTCCGCGGCGATGGATCGCTGGGTGGAGCTACGAAGGCAAATCATCAAGCGGCCGTTTTTATCCACGCTCGAACGTTTTGTGAATCCGGTGAAGGCCGATATTTTGATCGCATCGGCATTTCATCCGCCGTATGGTGAAAAAATGCTTACTGTTGCCGAGCGCGCGGGCTATCCGGGGATCATTATTGTACGTAACGGCCTTGAAGGGACGCTGGCGTTCCCGCTCAAGCGCGGCGTAAAAATATTATGCTCGGCGCGCCAGGCCGACGGACAATACCGCCGCCAGGAAATTGAATTTAACCCGGAAGAATATTTGCAGATCAGCGTGGCAGTCGAGGAAAAATTTGAGCAGCCTTCATTGGCGGAAAACGGCCGGCTCATCAAGGAATACGCGCGAACGGGCCGGACGGATTACCAATTGTTTGATTGGCGGGTGAAGGCGACCTGCGCGGGACTTGAAAAAGCGGTTAAATCAGTGACAGGGACTAATTAAAAATTAGCCCCTGTCACTGATTTAACGATGAAGTACTTTACTGTTATGATCAAACCCACGATTTCATTTTATACTTTAGGTTGCCGTTTGAACCAAAGCGAAACGGCCGTTTTGGAGCGCTCGGTCGAAGCTGATGGATTTCATCTTGTCGATTTCGAGGAACCGGCGGATGTCGTTGTCATCAATACCTGCACAGTGACCGCGGGGGGCGACAGCGATACCCGGCGGCTGGTCCACAAAGTCAATCGTCTTAATCCGCGCGCGCGAATTGCCCTGATCGGCTGCCAGGCGCAGATGGACAAGGGGAAGCTGCTTGAGCTTCCCAACGTGCATTGGGTGATCGGCAATGCCCGCAAGATGGAGCTTTCGTCTATTCTGCAATCGACGGCCGATACGCTCGCGCCGCAGGTCATCACGCCAACGATCACGCGCGGCAGTTTTACTATTCCCGTAACCGGTGTTGACCGTCGTCACCGGCGGGCGAATTTGAAGATCCAGGACGGGTGTGATTTTTTTTGTTCCTTTTGCGTGATTCCCTACGCGCGTGGGCGGGCGCGTAGCCGGGAATTTGAGGATATTTTACGGGAAGCCCGCGGCCTGGCAGATGCCGGACACAGAGAGGTTGTCTTGACCGGCATCAATTTGGGAACATACCAATACCAAAACTACACACTTATGGATGTTGTTGAGGCACTGGAGCAGGTCGAAGGATTGGCACGCATCCGGATCTCTTCCATTGAACCGACGACCATTCCCGAATCATTGATCCGGAAAATGGCCGGGCAAACAAAACTTTGCCGGCATCTGCACATTCCATTGCAAAGCGGCAGCGATGCGATTCTCAAGGTCATGAAGCGAAAATATTCCACTGAAGAGTTCGGACAATTCATTCGCATGGCCGATGAGCTGGTCCCGCAGATATGTATCGGAACGGATATGATCGTCGGATTCCCAAGCGAAACGGAAAAGGAATTTGAGCGTTCGGCGGAAAATTTACGGGAATGGCCCATCGATTACGCCCATGTCTTTAGTTATTCCCAGCGGCAAATGGCCCACAGCGGCAAATTGCCGTCAGCGGATAAAATTCCGGCGGAAGTTATTGAACGTCGCAGCCAGACATTGCGGGACTTAAGCGCGCGCAAGCGCCGCATGTTCTATGGGTCGTTTTTGGGCACGCGCCAGAACGTTCTTTTCGAAGAAAATAAAAGGAGGGAGTGGATCGGCTTGACGGATAATTATGTGCGCGTGGCGGTCAGATCGTCGCGTCCTTTGGTGAATGAATTCAGGAATGTCCGCCTGGAAACAGCGCGCGCCGCGATGGTGGAAGGGGTTCTTGCCTGATGGCTGAAGAAAATAAACCCGTCGAGGAGGTCTTGCCCGGAGGGCTGGCGCTACCAGCAGGAAGTGCCGGTAAAGAGGGGCTGGTTTGTGTCACCTACGGCCGGCATCTGGTGATGAACAAGCAGGTTGTTTCCGTCATTAAAGATTTGGGCATCAAGCCGCTGGTCATGCAGGATAAAAAATATCTCGAAAAACCGTTGAGCGAGTTTGTCGCCGCAAATCCAGACATTCAGTTTGTGGTCGCGATCTTGTCAGCGGACGACTGGGTGTATCCGAAGGAAGGCAAGCCCAAAGAAGCCGTCTTGCGCGCGGACCAGCTGGTCGTTTTTCATCTGGGGTACTGGATCGGCAAGCTCGGCCGGGAACGCGTGTTCGCGCTTTATTATGACCAGCGCAGTTTTCAGCCGCCCACCAAATTTATGGACTTGATCTATACGCCGTTGGATAAGGGGGGATTGTGGCAAAAAGAACTCATCCGGCGGCTTAAACAGTTCGGCCTGTTATAAATTCTCCATAAAGTGCTTTGGCGGCCGCGTGGCGTATGGTATTCTTAAGATTATGATAGAAACTCGACGTGGATTTACGCTGGTGGAGATCATGGTGGTGGTGGCGATCTTAGGTATCGTGGCGGTGATCGTGCTCTTGCCCAATGTCCTGCGTAGCCGCCTGAATGCCAACGATTCTATTGCGCAGGCGACCCTGAAGACCATCAGCAATGCGCTGGAAAGTTACACGTTCGTCCACACCCAGTATCCCAACGACACGGATCTGCTTCTTGCCGACGCGCCGCCGTATCTGCAGACCGACTTTTTCGACGGCCAACCGCACAGCGGTTTTGTGTACACCGCAGACACGCTCACCGATTACACCTACGCGATCACTGCAGCCCCGTTTAACGTCAACCAAGGCACCCACAGTTTTACCATGTCCACCGGCGGTGTCCTGAAAGCGAATTAAACCCTTTTTTATTCATAATGGGTCCACAGGCGGATGATCTTGATGATTTTCTCCTTTTTAAGGACCTGGTAGACAAGCCGATGGTGAATGTTGATCCGCCGCGAGTATGCCCCTTGCAGATCCCCAACCAGCTTTTCATAGGAAGGAGGATTTTGGAAAGGATCTTTTTGGAGGATCTCAAGTAAAATTTCAGCCTTTGGCTTTAGCCCGGCCTGGGCCAATTTTTTAGCATCTTTTTGGGCTTGGCCGGTAAAAACGAGTTGCCAGTTCACGATTCTTTACCAATCCAGTTTGGGGCTGCATTTCTTAAGGGGGGTCTTAAGTCCTTTGCGGATGGATTCGCGCATACCGGGAACGGAAAGTAGATATAAGGTTTCCTGAATAGACCGCCAGTCTTCATCGGATATAAGGACGGCGTTATGGCGCTTGCCGGTGATCTGGACCGGATCATGCGAGGAAGCAACCAAATCTATCAGTTTATATAAAGCTATTCTGGCTTGGCTTATCGTTAAGGTTGTCATCCGTTATCACCTCACCAAAAGCGTACCACATTACGTACGTGTTGTCAAGTCCCTGTTTTTGAGCGCCCTGGCGTCGGCCCGTTGCCGCGAGAACATTTGTTTTCGATCGCTATGTCCCCAAAGGGGGTCTGACCCTTTCTTTTTTTTAGGAATCCCTACCAAATTTGGCATTCATAAATATGTTCCGTTCTAATGCCGCCGCCAAATCCTCCTCTTCTAACTGTCATGCGACATTGTATGCCATCAATGGGCCCGCAATTTCCACCGATGCGCGTGCCACCCGGACAGGTGGCTGTGGAGCAGATGGCTGTAATATCATAACAGGACGCTTGGTTAAAGGGTTGCCAGCGCAAGCGTCTGCGGTTATCTTGTTGACATTGGTTGACCCGGGAGCCTCCAGAAGCGGTTGAACAAAATTCTCCTTGGGTAGTACAGCTGCTTCCCACAGAAGCGGTGCAAGCAGGGATAGAATTGCAATCAATATTACAATTTGATGAATTTGCTCTCCATTGCAAGCGGCCAAGACGATCAGTATTACATGCATAAGTGTCCCACTGCCTTCTATTTGTATTATAAGTTATACACCGAGTTCCAGCGGTTGGGCAAGAGTTGCCAACCCTAGTGCCTGATGGACATAAAGAATAGGAACCACAGAAAGTGTTACATTCAAATGGGAGGGCTTCGCCGTTATCAACCCATTGACCAATTCCGCCTCCATGGCAGCCAATCGAAGTGGTGTTAGCGGAGCAAGTCCGGGCACTGCCATGGCAACCCAATAAATCAGTATAGTGATGAGCGTAGTTACATGTTTCGATCGTGTTGGCCCAGATGGTGTGGAAGGAGGTTGTGCAGTTGTCGCCACCGCCGCCACACCATCCGTTATCACTACATGTGTTAGCGGAAGTGAGTGACCAGTTGTTATGTGGTTTCCATCCAACCGGACAAGAATTACCCGTAAAGCCGCAGATCAATCCGCTGCCGGTATTTACAACTGTTCCTCCTTCGTCTTCGCAATCACAGCTTGTTTTGTTTCCTACACCTACATTTATTAAAGGACTGCAAACAGGTACACAAACTCCGCCGACTTCAGCCGAGCCGGAAGGGCAGCAAATGGTCGCGCCCATGTTCCAGCCAAGCGGGCAAGAGCACGTTGTTCCGTTCCAGGTAAAAGTGGGGCTGCATTGGATCTGGCATTTTGTCCCCGTGCAATTTCCGGGATCGGTATAAGAATAATTTGTATCGTCTGGCAAACTCGTATTTGATCCGGGACAGATATCGCCGTATCCTATCGCACCATTAGGGCCGGGCAGCCCTATTGAATTACAGGTGAAGTCGCAGTCCGGATCAGCGACGCACCCACTTTCCGTTTCAGCGGGAATTTCATCGCAGTCGCGGGTGTGCCGGTATTGGCCATCGGGACAGGTTGGGACCGCATTCACTCCGCAATCGGAAGCTTGGGGGCATCCTGGATCTGCTGTGTCGCATCCCGAGGCCAGAGCCCAGGGAGTGCAACAGTCAAAACTGCTATCGGCAACGCACTGGGCGATTTCATTAAATGGCGTGTAGGGATTGTTGAATTGGCAGTTATTGGGAACATAAACAGCCAGTTGAAGCTTTCTTTGTTCCGGACAGCTGATCGAATCGCCGAAAGGAGAAGTATATCCCAATCCACAGTTCTGATCTGCCCAATGGTCCAAATCGCAACCCGGGATGTTTACGCTGGTCGGTGGGGCTTCTACCAGGGGATCGGTCATGGAATCGACCACTGAATCTTCCCAGCCTTTCATCTGCGCGTTCCAGGAGCGGATCGCGTAGGGCCCGCCAACGATGATTCCGGCCATGACGAGCACCATAAGAATGATGTATTCCAGCGTGTGCTGGCCCCGCCTTTGGCGGGGCTGGCCGTTTTTGTTGGTGAGCTTGGGATGTTTTATGGGTATAGGCATGGACAGGTAATTACTATAAGTATAATAGACAAAAACCGAAGATTCAATAAGGGAAATAATAAAAATTATGTTATACTGCGCCTATCATGAACTCCCTCAATGAACATCACCTGTTTATTTTCCTGATCCAGGTCTTTTTTTTGCTTGTTCTCTCCAAGGGCGTGGCGGATCTGTTCACGCGCTGGAAACAGCCTGCCTTTACCGCCGAAATGCTGGTGGGGTTACTGCTGGGCCCGACGATCTTGGGTCGTTTTTTACCCGGGGTGCACGGGTTCATTTTTCCGGAAGATCCGCTTCAGCACAGCATGCTGGAAACGATGGCCTGGGTCGGCCTGTTTTTCTTTCTTCTGAATACCGGCCTTGAGGTGGACTTCTCCAGCGCCTGGCGCCAGCGCAGCGAGGCCATGACCATCGCCCTGACCGATATCGTCGTGCCGATGACCATCGGATTTACGGCGTCCTTGATGCTGCCTGACCATTATCTTGTTGACCCTTCCCGGCGGCTGATCTTCGCGCTTTTTATGGCAACGGCGATGACGATCAGCGCCATGCCCATTACCGCCCGGGCCTTGCATGATCTGCGCATCGCGAAAACTGACCTTGGTTTTTTGATCGTTTCCGCGCTCTCCGTCAATGACATCATCGGCTGGCTGGTATTTAGCGTGACCCTGGGGTTGTTCACGCAGACGGGATTGGATGGGCTAAAACTGGCGGGACTTTTCGGTTTGACGCTGGGATTCACCATTTTTTGTTTTACGGTCGGCCGTAACATCGTCGACTTCGTTTTTTCGAAGATCAAGGCGCGGCACACCAGCCCGACGGCGGCGCCGCTGACATTGATCTGGCTGTTGGGATTGCTGTGTGGGGCGGTGACCCAGAAACTCGGTATTCACGCGCTTTTCGGATTTTTTCTGGCGGGGATCATGGCCGGGGAGGTCCGGGCTATTTCCGAGCGCACGCGTCAGGTCATTTCCCATATGGTCTACGCGATCTTTGTACCGCTTTTTTTTGCCAGTATCGGATTGAAGGTCGACTTTTTGAGCAATTTCGACCCGCTCATCGTGGCATTCGTCACTTTGATCAGCATGGTGGGAAAATTCGGGGGCGCGTGGCTGGGTGTGGGCTTGGCCAAGCTCCCGAAGTCCAACCGTTTGCCGGTCGCCATCGCCCATGTTCCCGGCGGGTCCATGGAGATCGTCATCGGGTTGATCGCCTATCAGTATCATTTGATCTCCGATCCGGTTTTTGTGGCGATCGTTTTTAGCGCGGTCGCCTCGTCGATCATCGTCGGGCCGTGGTTGAGTTACGCCTTGGAGCGGCGTAAGGCCATCAGCATCCTGGAATTTTTCACCCGTCGTGGCGTGAGCGCCGATTTGAAGGTTTTTCAAAAAGATGACGCTATCAGAAAATTATGCGACCTTGCCGCGGGACAGGAAGACGCCGTTGACCCGGAAAGTTTTTATAAACCCGTTCTCGAACGTGAGCATTTGATGGGAACGGCCATGGAGGAGGGGATCGCCGTGCCGCACGCGCGCTTGCCTGTTTTGCGACGTCCGTTGATCGTTTTTGGGCGTTCATCAGCGGGCATCGAGTGGGATTCACCTGACGGCAAACCCGCGCAGTTCATCTTTTTGATCCTGACGCCGGAGCACCAGGATGAGGTCCAGGTGCAAATTTTATCTTCGATCGCCAGAGCGATGAGCCGCGAACAGACGCGAAAAGATATCCTTGAAGCACAAGATGCCGAACAGGTCTGGGATGTTTTGCGCCAGGCGTTTCTTTCGAGTCAGATCGTCAGGAAATAAAATGGACTGTGATCAGTGGCCAGAGGTCGTCGGAAAAAATCCAAGAGATCGCCGCGGATAAAATTCAAACGCAAAGGACGATTCCATGTCTATATCGTCGTTTGCGCCGACGGGACGTATTATACCGGCAGTACAGGTGACCTTAAAAAACGCATCGAACTGCATAATAAAGGAAGAGGCGCGAAATATTTGCGCGGAAAACGCCCCGTTGAGCTGGTCTACGCGCGACCGTACCGGTATTACAAGAGCGCGCTCAATGCGGAGCGGGAGATCAAAAAGCTGACCCGCGCAAAAAAGGAATCCTTGACGGGAGAATGGGCATATGAAGAATAGGAGAGAAATTTTCCGCAATGCGTTTCTAATGGTTTTCGCGCCGCTGTGCGCGGCGGTCATCCCGTTATTTTTTTACCGTTCCGAGAATCCATGGATCGGGTCGTACAGTCAGAAATACGCCGCATTTTTATTCGCCGCGGTCGTTGTGATGCTGGCTTGGAGCCTGCGGACCGCCTTTTCAAGCAAAGCGAAAAATAATTATGCACCGGCGACCAACGCCCTGACGCTGATCATTTCCGTTTTCGCGATGTTCGCCTTGACCGAAATGGTGTTGCGCTGGAAGTTCAACGACAGTTTTGCCGAATACGCGAAGTGGGGACATAAACGGTCGATCTTTTTTGGGACGGAGGTCAGGCCCAATTACCGCTGGCAATTCGCGGGGGCGACCTACACTACCGATGAAACAGGATTCCGGACGAATGTTTCCGGCCGCGACTGGAGAAATACCGACGGAGTAAAGATATTCGTCATCGGCGGGTCCAGCGCGTTCGGTTACGGATTAAATGACGACCAAACCTGGGAGCAGGG
>Ga0209726_10002014_pt1 | contig 31010 bp, 12 predicted proteins | sample Subgrocontami54m_FD_187453 | JGI IMG/M metagenome (GOLD analysis project Ga0209726, IMG submission 187453) | Subsurface groundwater microbial communities from S. Glens Falls, New York, USA - GMW46 contaminated, 5.4 m (SPAdes) (version 3) | ecosystem: Environmental > Aquatic > Deep subsurface >... | reverse complement strand
CATGATCGACGTGTTTGTGGAATTCCCGGGAGCCTCCGCCAAGGAAGTGGAACAGCGGGTCACCACTCCCATGGAAAACCTGTTGTGGCAGATCCCGGGTGTGGAGTATATTTACTCCACGTCCAGCCCCGGCCAGTCGATGGCCGTTGTCCGCTTTATTGTGGGAGAGAATGAAGAAGCAAGTATTGTCCGGCTCAACCAAAAACTGGCCGCAAATTTCGACTTGATTCCGCCCGGAGCATCCCATCCGCTCGTAAAGCCGCGCTCGATTGACGACATTCCCATCCTGGGACTGACGCTTTGGAGCAGCCGTTACGGCGACCTGGAGCTGCGTCAGATTGCGGCGCAACTGCGCGACTCGATCCAGCAGGTGAACGACGTGTCGGCGGTCGAGATTCTGGGAGGCCAGCGGCGGCAGTTGCGCATCACTTTGGATTCCGCGCGACTAGCGGCTCACGGGATCGCTCCTATGCAGATCACCGCCCGCCTGAACGGTTCAAACCAGCGGCTGACTTCGGGAGAATTTTCCAATCACAACCAGGAACTGCTGCTCGAAACGGGTGACTTCCTGGAGAGCGCCGAGGATGTCGGCCGCTTGGTCGTGGGAGTATCGGGCGGCCGGCCATTGCTGCTTCAGGACGTGGCGCAAATCGAAGATGGAGGGGAGGAGCCATCGGCATACGTCCGCTTTGCGACCGGACCCGCTGCCGACTCTGCCACAAAAACTCAGGCTGGCGGCGCCGCATGGCCGGCGGTGACAGTTACCGTAGCAAAGCGAAAAGGAAAGAATGCCATTACGGTTGCCGAGAAGGTGCTGGAGAAAGTAGCCGCCATTCGAAGCTCCTCGCTCCCCTCCGATGTCCATTTGACGATCACGCGCAATTACGCCGATACGGCAAAAGAAAAATCGAACGAGTTGCTATTCCACATGTTGCTTGCCGTACTCTCGGTTTGTGCCCTGGTGGGAATCGTGTTGGGTCTGCGCGAGGCTGGAATCGTGTTGGTCGCAATTCCCGTAACGCTGGCGCTCACGCTGGCTGTCTTTTATTTCTACGGATACACACTGAACCGGATTACGCTGTTCGCACTGATTTTTTCTATCGGCATCCTCGTCGACGATGCCATCGTGGTGGTTGAAAATATCACGCGCCATTCGCGCATCCCGGCGAACCGCGAGAGGCCGCTCGAACAAGTGGCCGTAGAAGCGGTGCAGGAAGTTGGTAATCCTACAATCCTGGCGACGCTGGCGGTGATCGCGGCCATTCTTCCCATGGGATTCGTCGGCGGTCTGATGGGTCCCTACATGCGTCCCATTCCGGTGGGAGCGACGGCGGCGATGGCATTTTCATTGATTGTCGCATTCGTCGTTACACCCTGGGCGGCGGTCCGGCTTCTCCGCCGGGAAACGGGCGTTGAGCACCATGAGTCGGAGGATCGCCTGACGCGGCTTTACCGCGCGGCCATGGGACCCTTGATCCGATCGGGTCTCTGGAGATTCATTTTCCTGGCCGGCGTGGTTATCTTGCTTCTGGCGGCCTGCTCCCTGGTTGCGATTCGATTTGTGAAAGTGAAGATGCTTCCTTTCGACAACAAGAGCGAGTTCCAGGTGATTGTGGACATGCCCGAGGGCACTACGCTGGAACAGACGGCTCGCGTGACACAGGCATTGGGTGGAGTGGTGGCGAAGCAGCCGGAGGTGACCCAATATCAAACTTATGTCGGGACCGCGTCGCCATATAACTTTAACGGCCTGGTCCGTCATTATTTTTTGCGGCGGGGATCCAACGTGGCCGACATACAGGTGAATCTCCTGCCGAAATCGGAGCGGCAATTGCAAAGCCACCCGATCGCCAAGCGGGTTCGTGAGCAACTGGCGCCGGTGGCGGCCCAATATGGCGCCAACATCAAGGTGGCGGAAGTTCCTCCCGGTCCACCGGTCCTCGAAACCCTGGTCGCCGAAGTCTATGGCCCCGACAATGATGGCCGGATTGCCCTGGCAAAACGAATTCGCAACATCCTGGAGAAAACTCCCGGAGTTGTGGACGTGGATTGGTATGCAGAAGACGATCAGAAAAAGGTCCTGCTGAGCGTTGACCGTGAGAAGGCCGCCTTAACCGGGGTTTCTCCAGAGGCCATCGCCGAGACACTGCAAATCGCCTCGGGAGGGCAACCGGTGGGACTGTTGCACGATGAGAATTCCAAAGAGGATGTCCAACTTTGGCTGCAGCTGGACCGCGCCAGCCGCTCCGACCTCAACCAATTGCAGGGACTCCACGTCACGACCGACTCCGGCAAGTCCGTCGCCATCTCCGAGCTTGTCACCGCCCAACAGACGCTGGCCGGAAAGAGCATCTACCATAAGAACCTGATGCCCGTGGTCTACGTGACCGGAGATCTGGCGGGAGAGCTGGAAAGTCCTGTCTATGCGATTCAATCCATGGCGAAACAAATCGACGCTATTCCCATGGCGGGTGGTTATCGCGTAGAACAATACACTTCGCACCAGCCGTTCCTGGACCAACGCTATTCCATGAAGTGGGATGGAGAGTGGCACATAACCTACGAAGTATTCCGGGACCTGGGGCTGGCTTTCGCCGCGGTTCTGGTGCTCATTTACGTTTTGGTCGCCGGCTGGTTCCAATCCTTCCTGACGCCCTTGATCATTCTGGTCGCCATCCCGTTCTCACTGGTAGGTATCCTGCCTGCCCATGGCCTGCTGGGCGCCTTCTTCACGGCCACGTCGATGATCGGCTTCATCGCGGGGGCCGGAATCGTTGTCCGAAACTCGATCATCCTGGTTGATTTCATCGAACTGCGGCGGAGGGAAGGGATGCCGCTCGAAGAGGCGGTCATCGATGCCGGAGCAGTCCGCTTCCGGCCCATGATGCTGACCGCCGCTGCCGTGGTTGTGGCTGCGGCTGTCATTTTGTTCGATCCGATTTTCCAAGGTCTCGCGATCTCCCTGATGGCAGGTGAGATCGCCTCCTTGCTGCTTTCCCGAATGACCGTTCCGGTGGTCTACTACATGGCGCACAGAGGGGACAAAAAAACGTCTTTCTAACGGATTTCGCAATCGAAATTCTGAATCTCCGGTAGCGGAAATCAATCTAACTTATTAGAGCAAGCCGCAAGGAGGAATCATACATGACAGTTGAAAGATCGCTCCGATTGATTGCAGGGATCTTCGTGCTGATCAGCCTGGGTTTGGGCTGGTGGGTAAGCCCTTATTGGTTCCTGTTCACCGCATTTGTGGGACTGAACCTATTGCAGTCCGGTCTCACGGATTGGTGTCCTATGATGACCATCCTGAAAAAATGCAGGGTGGCTGAAACCAAATCACATGGACCCGCATGAATGAACGGCTGAAGCGTGTATGTGAAAACCTCGATTTGTCGTCAGGGCACGACTTTAGTCGTGCCGTAAAATCAATGCTTGCAACGCGGCTTTAGCCGCTGAGGTATGTCCTTCGGGGTTATCACACACTCTGAACCCATCCCGCCGATTTCCAGATGCAACCGTGAAAGCGGTCTAGCCGCCGTTTCCCCCCGAACCATTTCGCCGGCCGACCAGCTCCTGCCAGGTGGACACCACGGCGCCGGCGGGCCTCAGGTTATACTCCTGCGCGAACTTTGAATGCACGAAAACGATCTTCCCGTCGAAGACCGTCACTTGAGGCTGCATCTTCGCCACGTCGTCATCCGGCATCGTCAGGAAGTCCCGATCGAGCACCACTAGATCGGCCAGCTTGCCCTTCTCGATGGAGCCCAGCTTATCCGCTCTCAGGACGTATTCAGCAGCCCAGATCGTGGCCATCTTCAAAGCCGTAGGATGATCGATTTTCTCCTGTAGCGCCCAGACTTTTCCGTCTTGGTCCTTCCGGGTGATAAACGCGCCCAAGCCGGACCAGACGTGCGGAGCGCCCTCGCCTTCATACGCCGGATGGATCCCGGCATCGACCATGCTTTTCAAGGGACTGGTGAACGTGTTGGCTATCTTCTCACCGAAGTCTTTCGCCACGAATGCGGCCTTGTTCACGGCGTTGGGATAGCAGCTAAACTGGATGCCCAAGCTGGCCGCCTGTTTCAAGTCCGCCGGATTGACCAGGTCGCAGTGATCGGAGGCCCATCCCTTGGTGGAATTGGGTCCATATTGTTTGTGCGCCTCGTCGACCATCTTGAGGAACTGCGCCACGGAGCGATCCCCCGACATGTGGGTATTCGCAAATCGGATGTTATATTTCGCGCTGGCGAAGATCCAATCCCGAAAATAATTTTTGGTGATGGGGCCGGCGTGTCCCGCGGCGCCGCGAAATTCGGTGTCCTGGTAACATTGGCCCATCGGATAAAAACCGTCAATCGCGCCGGAGCCGCTTTTCTTCTGGTTGGTGCACATCCGGCTGCCCGAGCCATCCACCGAGGACGGAGCGATGGAAGTAATCCACAACTTGTCCGTACCCGTGCCAACGACACCTTGGCGCTTCTTCATATCAACGGCCGGGTCCAGGATCAAGCCAAAATCGTCTTCCAACCCGTAGGCGGTTCGTCCAATGGCTTCTCCCCGCGACTCCAACAGCTTCAAAGCGGCCACGCGAAACGCGGGATATCTGCCGGAGATGGTTGTCTCGCCCATGGCGTCCAGCGCTTCCTGTTCCATTCGAAAGAGCCTCGCCAGAATCTCGGGCGTGGGACTCGGTTCGTACTTCATCATGATGGGCCGCGTGGCGACGGATTCCAGATGGCCGTCGGGCCGCCCGGTCGCATCGATCCATATGCGGCCGTTCTTCTTGATAAAGTCGCCGTAGCCCTTCCACAGAATGTCCATCGCCACGCCATTGATGAGCAGGCCGTTGTATTCCGGAATCCCCTCCGACATGATGATCGGATTCTTCGGGGCCGCCTTATCCAGCTCCCAGCGGTTCAGTTGATTGAAGAGAATATCGGCTTGCAGCAGCGTGGTTGGATTGCCTTCGCCCATAAAGCTAATCCGGTTGTTGAAGTGGATCCACTCGCCCGGTTTGATCTTGTACTTTGCGATGATCCCGGAAATTTGATTCAGCACGTCTTCCTTCGATCGCACTCCTCGCCAGTCGATCACATACTCGGCCCGTTCCGGCTCGCTCAGGTCGCCGCCGTACTCCAGACCGCTGTAATGGAAATGGGTGTCCATCAATCCGGGGACCACGGTTCTCCCCTTCAAGTCGATCACTTGCGTATTCGGTCCCGCGAGCTTCATGACATCGGCGTTGCTGCCCACCGCAGTAATCGTATTCCCCGTGACGGCCACAGCCTGGGCAATGGAAAAATTCGGATCTACCGTGAGTATCTTGCCATTGTTCAGAATCAGGCTGGGTTGGCCCGTCTGCTGTGCGGCCAACCAGGTAGAGCCGAGCGCGATACAGCAAACCAGCCGAATCGCAGCGGCAGTAAAACTAGCCGCCAAAGGTTTTCGTAACATAACTTCCCTCCTCCGAATATTTCACAATGATCTTCCCGAATTCCCATTCCCAATCCCTGGGCGTGCCGATTGTATCCTGAGCCCGCTTTTGTAGGCTATTATGCCATGCTTTTCACGATTACAGTTGGGACACTAATTCCCTGGAAAGAAAACCCTGTCGCTCGATTTCCCAATGTGCTACCGCTATCCACAGGAAAGGTTGTCATCCAGGGAAGGTTATCATCCCGAAAGGAAGGTTGTCATCCCGAAAGAAAGGTTGTCATCCCGAGCGCAGCGAGGGATCTGCTTTTGCGTTCTCCCCGCCTATCGTGTCTGACCGCAGCGGCAGGCCGTGGGCGGTTACGTTCATCCGTGACAAAAACCGACGCGCGAAATTCTCCGGTTGAGGACCGCAACAAAATAGCACACACTAGGGTTACTAGAAGGAGAGCACCCCGGGAGAAGTGTTTTTGCACCGGAGGTCCTATGCGGAATCGCCCGTTCGTGCTCTTTTCGTTTGGTCTGATTTCTCTCTCCACTCTTGTTCTACAACACAATCCATCATTGATCGCGCAGCGGCGGCGCGCGGCTGTGCCGAAAATGTCCCAAGCGCGACTAGTCGAGGCCTACGGCAAACTCCCGCTCAGCTTCGAGGCCAACCAGGGGCAGACCGGCTCGGAAGTAAAATTCCTCTCCCGTGGCAGCGGCTACAGCCTGTTCCTGACCGCAAATGAAGCGGTGCTGAGCTTGAAACCGAGCCGCGACCGAAAGGGAGCGGTCACTCCCGTTCGATTGCAAAACAAAAGCGGACCGCTTGCTAACGCGCGCGGCTCGGATCGGGCGGCGGAACCGGATCAGGCAACGCCGGAACCATCCGTGCTCCGCATGAAGCTCGTCGGCGCGAATCCCTCGCCGCAAGTCGCGGGCCTGGACGAGCTGCCCGGCAAGAGCAACTACTTCATCGGAAACGATCCGGCGAAGTGGCGCACCAACATTCCGACTTACGCCAAGGTCAAGTACGAGGAAGTCTATCCGGGAATCGATCTGGTTTATTACGGCAACCAGCGGCAGTTGGAATACGATTTTGTCGTCGCTCCCGGCGCAAAGCCCGATTCCATCCGGTTCGAGATTGCAGGCGCGGAGAAGATCGAAACAAGCGCGGACGGCGAACTGCTGGTCCAATCCGGCGGAGCAGAGATTCTCCTGCGCAAGCCCCTCGTGTACCAGGAAGCGGATGGGAAGCGGCAGGAGCTTTCCGGCAACTATCAGCTCCGATCCCCGAATGAAATCCGGTTCGAGCTTGCGGCATACGACGCCACCAAGCCCGTCGTCATCGATCCGGTTGTGGTCTATGCCACATATCTTGGCGGCAGCGATAGTGACCAGGCGGCCGGAATCGCCGTCGATTCCCAAGGCAGCGCATACGTTACCGGTTACACCACCTCGTTTGACTTCCCAACGGCGAATCCATTTCAAGGAAAATTTAACGGCAGCATTGGATTTACCGGTAACCCATTCGATGTTTTTGTAAGCAAACTCACCGCCGACGGTTCTGCGTTGGTGTACTCGACCTATCTCGGCGGCAGCGACAGCGATAAAGCTAGCGGGATAGCCGTGGATGCGGCGGGGAATGCTTACGTGACGGGGAACACCGCTTCGGCGAACTTTCCTACGACCAGCGGCGCTTTCCAGCCTTCCTTACCAGGTCGCTCGAACCCTACCTTCGTAACGAAACTAAACTCCACTGGCTCCGCCCTCTCTTATTCCACCTACCTCGGCGTCGGCGACAGCCGTGGCAACGGCATCGCGGTGGATTCGTCCGGGAATGCCTACGTGACGGGTACTGCCTTCGGCGGCTCCTTTCCCGCGACGCCCGGTGCGTTTCGGACAACCTGCTTCGGGACGTCAGCCTTCGTGACGAAGTTTAATGCTGCCGGTTCTGCCCTTGTTTATTCCACCTGCCTTGGAAGTGGCGGAACCGAGGCCACTGGAATTGCCGTCGACTCCTCCGGTAGCGCTTACGTTACAGGATTCACCCCTTTAACTAGCTTCCCCACTACACCAGGTGCCGTCCAGGTGGTTTTCGGTGGCGCTGGCCCAAGCGGCGCAAACGATGCCTTCGTGACGAAGTTGAACCCTGCTGGCTCTGCTCTGGTCTTTTCCACTTATCTCGGCGGCAACGGAAATGATCAGGCAAATGGTATCGCCATCGATTCGAGCGGAAACGTCTATGTTGCCGGCATCACTTCATCCGGGAACTTTCCCCTTCAGAATGCCTTTCAATCAACACCCGGAGGAGGATCTTATGATGCGTTTGTAGCAAGACTAAATGCCACAGGAACGGCACTTCTTTATTCCTCTTTCCTAGGTGGGAACGGCGTTGACATAGGTACCGGAATTGCGGTCGATAGTGGCGGCAACGCCTTCGTGGCCGGCCGGACCATTTCTGCCAACTTTCCCTCCGTAAACTCATTGACTTCGCGCCTCCGCGGCGTCTTTATCACCAAAGTAACGTCAACGGGATCGATCGTTTATTCCGGTCCCCTGGGAAATGTCGATACGGGAGGCAGTCCTGCTATTGCCGTTGACACATCCGGAAGCGCCTATGCATCTGGAAGCGCCAGTGAGGGCGTTGATACAACGCCGGGCGCGTTTCAGCGCGCGGCCGCAGCGGGGAGCTCCGACGCCTTCGTGGTGAAAGTTGCGGACATCGCACCTCCGCCGAACCCGGTGCCGGCGGTCACCTCGCTCAGTCCCGCCACTGCTGTTTCCGGTGGAGCGGCATTTATTCTAACTGTAACCGGCACGAACTTCGTCCCTGGGGCGACTGTGCAGTGGAACGGGAGCAACCGAAGCACGACTTTTGTGAGCGCCACTCAGTTGACGGCGGCCATCACGGCCTCGGACATTGCGTCGGCGGGGACGGCTCAAGTCTCGGTGTTCAATCCGGCTCCCGGCGGCGGGGCCTCGAACGCTCTTACTTTTACGATCGCTGCGGCGGTTTCGAATCCGACTCCCATCCTCAACTCGCTCACTCCCTCCACCGCCCTCCCAGGTAGCCCGGCTTTCACTCTGACGCTAACCGGATCGAATTTCATTTCCGGAGCGACGGTGCAATGGAACGGGAGCAACCGGAGCACGACTTTTTTGAGCGGCACTCAGTTGACGGCGGCCATCGCGGCCTCGGACATCGCGACGGCGGGGACGGCGCAGGTTACGGTTTTCAATCCCGCTCCCGGCGGCGGGTTTTCCAACGCGCTGTCATTTTCGATTAGCACGCCGGGATCGAACCCCGTTCCCGTCATCACTTCGCTCTCGACGCCGGCCCCGGTTCTGGCTGCAATTGGGTACCTGATGACGGTGTCCGGCTCGAACTTTGTAGCCGGGTCCGTGGTGCAGTGGAATGGAAGCAGCCGGCCTACGACGTTCGTCAGCGCCACGCAACTGACGGCTTCGCTGACGGCGGCGGACGTTCAAGCCGGAACGGCCCAAGTCACGGTGTTCAATCCCGCTCCGGGCGGCGGCGTTTCGAACGCGCTGACGTTTTCGGGCGGCGCACCGGGATCGAACCCAGTTCCAGTCCTCATCTCGCTCACGACGCCGACCGTGCTTCCGGCTGGAATTGGGTACTTGATGACCGTGTTCGGATCGAACTTTGTAACCGGGTCCTTTGTGCAGTGGAATGGAAGCAGCCGGACTACCACCTACGTTAGCGCCACGCAACTGACAGTTCAGTTGACGGTGGCGGACGTTTCGGCGGGAGGAACCGCGCAAGTGACGGTGTTCAATCCGGCTCCCGGCGGCGGCGTGTCGAATGCGGTCACCTACCCGACAGTCGTAGTGCCGAATCCCACTCCCGCTATCAGCTTGCTCTCTCCCAACAGCGCCGTTGCCGGTGGCGGGGCCTTTGGGTTCGCCGTCAACGGCTCGAACTTCATCGCCGGATCGGTCGTGCGGTGGAATGGAAACAACCGGAGCACCACATTTGTCAGCGGCACGCAGTTGATCGCTTCGATCGCGGCTGCCGACATTGCGACGGCGGGAACGGCACAAGTCACGGTTTTCAATCCGGCACCGGGCGGCGGGAGCTCCAACGCTCAGACGTTTACCATCAATCCTCCGTCCCCGCCAACTGTCACCGAACCGCAAGGCACGGTGTCGCTTTCCACGAATCCCGCGGCGGATTGCCCGGGGTTTTATATTGCGGAGGTGAACCTGCGGCCGGGATATAGTGGCGGCTACTGGGGTCTGGAAATCCTGCTGACGGCCGGAGACCGTCTGCTGCAAGGCGGGATCAACCTGGGCGGGGAGTTTGCGGCGGACGGCGGGAATCCCGGCTTTGCGGCGTTCAATATCGCCAATCCCGCCAATGAGCCGCAGAACGTCAGCATCAACCTGAATGCGCAGGTGCTGCCGACGACCGGCTTCAGCGCTGCGAACTTCGGGATGTCGGTGCAGATCTACCAGCAAGTGGGCACGGCGCGCACGGCCGTTGGAGCGCCGATTGTGGGGCTGCCGCCGTTCAGCGTCACGCGGACGCTCGGTCCGGGGTTCTATGTCGTCGCCATCCAGAGCTTCACCGGGTCGCCCGCGGGCACGTATCAGTTGTCGCTGACGACCAGCTTTACCAATCGCAGCGGCGGAGGATTCCAGGGAGGAGTAGACCTCGGCGGCATGCTCATCCCGGATGCTTCCGGAAACACGGCGCCCGGCTTTGGAGCGTTTTGTATATCCCAGGCGCAGAACGTCATCCTGAAAACCGGCGCGGCCAATACCTATCCCGGCGGTGCCGGAGCGGTGACCCTCCGGGTGCTGGACCAGAATCACAGGGTCGTCTGGGACGCCGACACCAGCCCGTCGGCGCCTTGAGCCCAATATTGTTTACTTAGCGCGGTTGTTGTGATTATCTCTAGAAGGGGATACGCCCCAGCAACCTTGCTTGAACATTTCCACCTCTCACCATCTAATTTTTGGTAAAATCTCTCCGTGATCGGTTGGCGAGACACTTTAGTTAATTTGATCTCCCGACAAAGAGGCGGTTTCCCTACATTTGTTTTCCCATTGCGTGTGACGCAATACGTCGCGGAGCTTTTTGATTGCGGCAGCAATCGCGGAGGGTCTTGATGGCGAGAAGGTTGTTCATTTTGTGCGGAATTTTGCTGGCCGCCGGCGGCTCGCTGGTGTCCGCTGCCATGCAGGAATCGGACTCGCCGCAAGCATCCATTTCTCCCCAGCGCGCATTGATCAATCAGTATTGCGTAACCTGCCATAATCAAAAACTGCGCACCGCCAACCTACTGCTGGACAAAGCGGACCTGGATCATATCGGCGATAACGCCGCGATCTGGGAAAAGGTGGTGCACAAACTCCGCACCAGGGAGATGCCTCCCGGCGGCATGCCCCGGCCCGACAATGCCACCTACGATTCGCTGGCGACGTACCTGGAAACGGAACTCGACCGGGCGGCGGCAGCCAGGCCGAATCCAGGCCGGCCCGCCATTCATCGGCTCAACCGGCTCGAATATACCAACGCCATTCGCGATCTGGTCGCATTGAACATCGACGGCGCGACGCTCTTGCCCTCCGACGATTCCGGTTACGGCTTCGATAATATTGGCGACGTGCTCACCGTTTCGCCGATGCTGCTCGAGCGATATCTTTCGGCGGCCGGCAAGATCAGCCGTCTGGCGGTCGGCGACACAGCCATCGGTCCAACCTCGACGGATTATGAAGTCCCTCACGCTACGGTGCAGCGAAGCCGCGAAAACGACGAACTGCCATTCGGCTCCCGCGGCGGAATCTCCATCCACCACACGTTTCCAGTTGACGCCGAATACGTCATCAAGGTTCGCTTGCAACGCGGCAAGGGCGGACAAATTCTCGGCATCAACGAAACGCGCCAAGTCGACGTTCGCCTTGATGGCGAGAGAATCAAGCTGTTCACCGTGGGAGGCCGCGGCAAGGGTGGCGATTCGGAATACGGCGAGGGGGACAAGTCCGATGAAAAGGCCGACTCCGGCCTGGAGGTCCGCTTTCCCGCCAAGGCTGGCCCGCACGTTGTCGCCGTCACGTTCCTGAAGGACACCGTAAAGGCGGAGGGTTTGCAGAACGGGGAACGCAACCTGGCGTTCTTCGAGGGCGTTGGCACCGTCTCGATTGCAGGCCCGTATAATCCAACCGGGCCGGGCGACACGCCCAGCCGCCGGAAGATTTTCCTCTGCCGCCCCACGGGTCCCAAGGATGAAGATGCCTGCGCGCGGAAGATCGTAGCCTCGCTCGCTCATCGCGCTTTCCGGCGCCCCGTCTCGGACGAAGAGCTTCCCACGCTGCTCGTTCCATACAAGACCGCGAAGCGCAAAGGCGGATTTGAAACCGGCATTAAGATGGCGGTCCAGCGAATTCTGGTCTCTCCCGATTTTCTCTTCCGCGTCGAAATCGATCCAACCAAAGCTACACCGGACACGGCCATTCGCGTCAATGACGTGGAGCTGGCCTCGCGTTTGTCGTTTTTCCTGTGGAGCAGCATTCCCGACGATGAGCTGCTGAGCGTGGCGGAACGCGGCAAGTTGCGAGACCCGGAAGTCTTGCAGCAGCAGGTAAAACGGATGCTCGCCGATCCGCGCTCGAAGACGCTGGTCACCAATTTCGTTGGCCAGTGGCTTTACCTTCGCAACATCCAGCGCGTACTGCCCGACCCGGTGGCGTTTCCCGATTTCGACGAAAACCTCCGCCAGTCCCTCCGGACGGAGACGGAGATGTTCTTCCAGAGCATGATGCAGGAGGACCGGAGTCTCCTCGATTTGCTGCGCGCCGACTACACCTTCCTGAACGAACGGCTGGCCCGTCACTACGGGATTCCGGGTATCCACGGAAACGAATTCCGGCGCGTGACGCTCGCCACCGACGAGCGCAAAGGGCTGCTGGGACAGGGCAGCATTCTCACCGTGACGTCCTATGCAAACCGCACCTCGCCGACGCTGCGCGGCAAGTGGCTGCTTGAAAATATTCTGGGTTCTCCGCCGCCGCCGCCGCCGCCCAACGTCCCTTCGCTGAAGGACGACCCGAAAGGCCGGGTGCTCACGATGCGGCAGCGCATGGAGGCGCACCGCGCCAACCCGGCTTGCGCCACCTGCCACTCGCGCATGGATCCGCTCGGCTTCGCGCTCGAAAACTTCGACGGCCTGGGACGCTGGCGAACCACCACCGGCAACACTCCCATTGATCCATCCGGCACGCTTCCCGACGGCACCAAGTTCGAGGGCCCCGTTGGATTGCGAAACATCCTGCTGAGCAAACAGGATCAGTTTGTAATGACCGCCACGGAACGGCTGCTGACTTATGCGATGGGCCGTGGCGTCGAACCCTATGACATGCCGGCCGTTCGCAAGATCGTCCGCGACGCCGTGCCCGGCGAATATCGCTGGTCTTCGCTGATTGCGGGCATCGTCAATAGCACGCCATTTCAGATGAGGAGAGCGGCGGAAGCAACGACTACCGCTGGTCGTCGCTAAGTAGAGACAGGTCTCTGACCTGTACCCACGCCAGATGAGGAGAGCACGCTAACCATGATGATCTTCAAGAAGGCCATTCCCCGGCGCACATTTCTCCGCGGTATGGGAACCGCATTGGCTTTGCCGCTGCTCGACGCGATGTTTCCGGCTTTCGCTTCTTCCGCGGACACGGCAAAAGGTGCGGCGCGTCTTTCGTTCCTGACGGTGCCCAACGGAATCATGATGGACAAGTGGACGCCGGCGGTGGAAGGCCCCGACTACGCGCTGACGCCGATCCTGGAGCCGCTCGCGCCATTCAAGAACCGGTTCCTCGTCATGAGCGGACTCGACAACAACGAGGCCCGCAAGCTCGACGGCGAAATCGCCGGCGAGCATCCGCGCGCGTGCAGCGCTTATCTGACGGGAGTCCATCCCCGAATGACTTCGGGAGCGGACATCCACGCCGGGATTTCCATCGACCAGATCGCGGCCAAGGAGTTGGGCAAGGAGACACAACTGTCCTCTCTGGAAATCGGCCTGGAATCGGCCGACGTCGTAGGTTCCTGCGAATCCGCCTATAGCTGCGCCTATTACAACACCATCTGCTGGATTACGCCCACGACGCCACTGCCGATGGAGAACCGGCCGCGCGCCGTCTTTGAGCGGCTCTTTGGCGACAACGACAGCACCAACCCCGCGGAGCGCAAGGCCCGCAGTGAGGAGAACCGCAGCATTCTCGATCTGGTCACGCAGGACGTCACTCGGATGATGTCCAAGGTCGCGCCGGGCGACCGCGCCAAGCTCGATCAGTATCTCGATGCCGTGCGCAGCGTTGAGCGGCGAATCCAGATGGCGGAAAAGCAATCGGCCCAGGAACTGCCCAGTCTGACCAAGCCCGTCGGGATTCCGGAACTGTTTTCCGACTACTACAAGTTGATGATTGACTTGCAGGTGCTAGCGTTCCAGAGCGACATCACGCGCGTGGCGACGTTCATGATCGGCCATGAGATGAGCAACCGCGCTTATCCGGAAGTCGGCTTCGGTGATCAGCATCACCCTTTGACGCATCACCAGGGCGACGCCGAAAAGATTGCAAAGGTAATTCAGATCAACATATTCCATGCCAGGATGCTTCGCTATTACCTGGAGAAGATGCAATCGACACCCGATGGCGGCGGCACCTTGCTCGACCGCTCACTGATCGTTTACGGCGGCGCTCTGAGCGACGGCAATATGCATCTGTACAAAGACCTGCCGCTCCTGCTCGTGGCAGGATCCGCGTCCCAAATCCAGGGCGGACGCCATGTCCGCTACCCGAAGGACACGCCCATCGCCAATCTCTTCCTGACCCTCCTCGACAAGCTCGGGGTGCCGGTGGAAAACTTCGGCGATAGCACCGGAAGGCTGGAGATGCTTTCCGTTTAACCGGTGCGCCGCCGTGCATCGGATGATTTGCGAGAAGGAGTAACGAAAGTGCGTAGGAGAGCACAAATTCTTCCAACTGTTTTCTGGCTGTCTTTTTTTGCGGCTGCCTGCTTTGCCGCGCCAACGGCCGATCTGCGGCTGTTGGACGCGATTGAGCATGGCAATCAGGATGCCGTCAAGCAATTGCTCCAGAGCCACGCCGATGTGAATGCGGCCGCCGCCGATGGCTCGACTGCGCTGGCTTGGGCGGTCCACCGCAATAATATGGAGGCGGCAGATGCGCTGATTCGCGCCGGCGCCGATGTAAACGCCGCGAACCAATACGGAGCGACGCCGCTCTCGGTCGCCTGCGACGACGGGAAGACCGCGATGGTCAAGAGATTGTTGGAGGCCGGCGCAAATCCCAACGCGCCGCTCCTTTCCGGTGAGACGCCGCTAATGACGTCCGTGGATATGGACGACGCGGAGTCGGTTCAATTGCTCGTGGATCACGGAGCCAACGTCAACGCGCAGGAATCCAAAGGCGGTCAGTCGGCCCTGATGTGGGCCGTGGCCGAAAAGCATCCCGACATCGTGAAAATATTAGTCTCGCACGGAGCCGACGTACACCAGCGTTCCAAAGGAGGATATACTCCGCTGCTTTTTGCCGCCCAAAAGGGAGATGCCGATTCCACCGAGATCCTCCTGGCTGCCGGAGCGGATATCAACGAGGCCGCGCAGAAGGATCGCATGACCCCTTTGATGGTGGCAAGCGCCAGCGGTTTTGCGCGGATTTCCGCCCTTCTGATCGCGAAAGGGGCCGATCCAAACCTCGCCGACAACCGCGGCTATACCGCCCTCCATTACGCGGCTCCCAGACCAAGAATGCTCGAAACGGTGAAGGCGCTCCTGGCTCGTGGGGCCAACCCGAACGCCCGAACGACAAAGGATGTGGGGAGGGGCACGGAGGGAGGCGTCAGCGTGAAAGGCGCAACGCCGCTCTTTTTGGCCGCCGCAGTTGGGAACGTAAATGCCGTGCGCACATTAGCGGCTGCCGGAGCCGATCCCCGGATGGCGACCGACGGAAAAACAACTCCGTTGCACGTGGCGGCCGGCGTGGGCAATCCCCAAGCCCGCGACTGGACCGAGGACGAAAAGAAGAATCTTTTTGAAACCACCAAGCTGCTGGTGGAACTCGGCAGCGATGTGAATGCGGTGGGAGAACACGGCTGGACCCCGCTGCACGGCGCGGCTTACAAGGCGATCGACCCGGTCATCCGGCTTCTGGTTGAAAAGGGCGCGAAGATGGACGTATTCGACGAATACGGCCAGACCCCGTTGAGCATCGCCAGCGCCGTCATCACGGTTGGCGTCAAGGACCACTATTATCAAAGCGCGCGTATCGTTCGCAACAGCACCTGCGATCTGCTACTCCAACTGGGCGCCTCTCCGCTTGAGAAATCGGGGATTCAAAGCGTTGGCATATTCAACGAGCAACAGTGACGAATGAGGGCAGCCCGCAGCGGATGCGGGCTGCCCGAAGCTTCCGGACAGTACAAGCCCAGCCTCACCAAATCACCTTCATCCCGAACTGAATCTGGCGCGAGCTGGTCGACGTGTCTCGAATCGTTCCCGCCGCCGGGTTGGGCGCTCCGCCCTGCAATAGCACTGGCTTCACAAGAGGGTTGCGGAAATTGGCGCGGTTCAATAGATTGAAGAATTCGGCTCGAAACTCGAGTCGGAGGTTCTCGGAAAGGCGCTGCAAGGAAGCTGTCTTATAGATGGAAGAATCGACGGTGGCGATTCCCGGTCCGATGAGAGTGTTGCGGCCGAGGTTTCCGAAGAATCCCGGTGCGGCCAGCGAAAATGCGGACGAGTCGAAGTAGCGGCTGACATCGCGGCTGTTCAAGATCGGATTCTTCGAGGCGCCGGGTTTCAGGTCCGGAACCTCGAACAGGTTCCGCGAAGATTGGTTTCGTGAATTGTTGAAAGAGAGAGTCGGAGTGTCCGGCGTTCCCGACTGCACCGTGATGATTCCCCCGAGCTGCCATCCGCCGACTAGAGCGGATACCAGTCCCTTCTGATTCCGTCCCAAGGGAATTTCCCACAGGAAATTCGAGATCCAGTTATGCCGCACGTCAAACAGGGCCAATCCGCGGTTGCTCTTGTGATTGTCGGGATCGATGGTGACGAACTCTCCCTGCAAGGACGCCGCAAACACCGACGAGCCTTCGTCAATGGCCTTGGACCAGGTCCAGGAGCTTTGGAGGTGCAGTCCCCTGGAAAATCTCTTGCGGATTCCCACCTGGAGCGAATTGTAGCGCGACTGTCCGTCGAAGATGCTGCGGCGGTCGCTCGCAAAGATCGGATTGCGCGGCCCGGAGCCAACCGGAAAGAACTTCCTGCCGTCGGGCAAAATGGTTGGGATCGCGCTGTTGCCCTCCTTGGCGCGATCCAGATTCAGTCCGTGCGATCCCGCATAGCCGATCGTCGCCACCACCGTGGAGCTGAGCTGCCGCTGCACGTTCAGGTTGTATTGAAGGAGGTAAGGCGTGTGGACATCGTAATCCATCGAGGTGGTGTCGGCGGTGAGCGCTCCCGACCGCCCCTGGTTCACCAGAACTTGATAGGTATTTTCTATCGGCGGATTCAGAACCTGGCCCTGCACATAGAACGGAGGCTGGCGCACCGTTTGGATCCGCCAATAGGCCCGAATCACCTGATCGTAAAAAAGTCCGAAGCCGCCGCGCACACTGGTCTTTCCGTTGCCCGATGGGTCCCATGCAAACCCCGCGCGGGGAGCAAAATTCTTCAGCGACGGATTCTGGAACAATGGCCCGGCCGTGGCGGCTTTATCAGTGATAAACCGGATTCCCCCCATCTTGCCGTTGATCTCGGTTGGAACTGTAATGAATTCGTAGCGCAAGCCCACGTTCACATTCAAGCGCGGCAGCAGGTGAAAGGAATCCTGAACGTAGAAGCCGTACAGCCACTGCGGAGTGTGCCGGATGGCGTCGGTGCCCGGCAGCGGTCCCAGAAAAGACTGCACCGTTCCCGCAAGGAAGTCCGGCAGCCCGTTGAATAGCCATTGGCCTCCCGAGGGACTGGCTGTGTTCTGGTAGATGCGGTCCTCGCCGATCATTATCCCGAATTTCGCGTTGTGAAGTCCCGAGGAGTACTCCACATCGTTCGCCAGTTCGTAATGGGTCAGTCCAATAATGCGAGGATTGCTGACCGGTAGCCCCAGACCGGTAAGGGTCGGAACCGAAAAATTGCCCGCAAAGCCCAACGGGGTCAGCATCAGCGGGGCGATGTCCCGCAACGGCGTCCAGTCTTCCGCGTCGTAGGAGCGGTTGTAGCCCAGCCGGAATTTATTCAGCCATCTCGCGCTCAGCACGCCGGTTTCCTCCAGCGTGAAGTATTGATGCCGCGTCCGCGATCCCGTCGCCGCCAACAGGATCGCGTCCGGGTTGCGATTGGTCGCATGATCGAACGTATACCGTCCAAAAAGGGAATGGTTGGAATTGAAGGAATGGTCCAGGCGAACCGTGAAATAGTCGGCTCGCGTCCGCTGGGAGCTGGAATTGATGAATTCGCCGGTTCCGTTCCTCAAATCCTGGCCGTTCGGGAGAGGATACAAGGGGAGCAATGTTTTGACGAACGGATGCACGTTCAACGGCGCCCGACCCGGCAGAATCCCCAGCCGCGCTTCCGCCGTGGGAACTCTACCGAACTGGGTGGTTCCCAAGGCGCCCCGCAAGCCTTCATAGTTGCCAAAATAGAACATGCGGTCTTTCACGACCGGCCCGCCGACCGAGGCCCCGAACTGGTTGCGGCGGAATTCCGGCCTCGCTCTGCCGGCGAAGTTGTCGAAGTAACTGGCGGCGTCCAGGTTGTCGTTGCGGAGGAATTCATAGCCGGACCCATGCAACTGATTGGTTCCGGATTTGGAGACGGCATTCACGTTTCCCCCGGCCGCCGAGCCGTATTCGGCCGTGTAGGAGTTCGTCAAAACTTGAAATTCGCGAATCGCTTCCACGCCGAGCTGGACATGGGCGGCGCTGCCCGGCCCTCCTTTGGAATCGGTATTGATGTCGGTTCCATCCAGCGTCCATCCCACCATGTCCGGACGCGCTCCCGCAATCGACATGCGCAATCCATAGCCGGACGAGCCGTCTCCCGCCGCTCCCCGGCGGACCCAGGTGACTCCCGGTTCCAGTGTCATCAACTGGTCGAGGTCGCGCCCATTCAGCGGCAGTTGCTGGATTCGTTCTTCCGTCACCAGCCCGGCGATGGTGCCGCTGACCGTATCGACCAACGGCGCTTCCCCGGTGACCTGGAGCGTTTCGGCTACCGAGCCCACTTTCAATGAGAAATCCACGACCGCTTCTCTGCCCAAAGTCAGTTCTATCCCCGTGCGCGCGGCGGACTGAAAGCCCGCCTGCTCTGCACGGACCTCATACATTCCGAGAGGCAAGCTGGATGCCCGATACCGCCCGCGTCCGTCCGTTGTCACGTTCCGGGAAGTTCCCGTCTCTGAGTTTCTGACCGTCACGGACGCTCCGGGAACCACGGCCCCGGTTTCATCTTGCACCGTCCCCGAAATGTTCCCCGAGGTTACTTGCGCCCAAGAAATTCCCGACAGCAGACCTAAAAAAAGCACGAATCCTATCAGGCTGAAGCGGTATCGGTTCGTTAACATCCTTCCTCCATGCGAGTGAGATCGGGGCGGGCGAATGTCCGGCTGATTTCTCCAGGCTCTCGACTTCCGCCCAAGCAGCGGGCCGGGTGGTGGGCTACTTTGATTTTCGTTTTGGATAAATTAGCCATACCAATAGACAATACGTGGATAGGCAAAGTAGCGCGAGCCACCACGGCCTGAGCACCATCGGGAAAATGAAGAAAAGAGCGATAAGCAATACCAATCGCCATCCAGATGTAGGAAAGCCGCCCTCATCTATAGGTGGCTTCAAGTCATTCACGCCGCTCTTTCATCCCTCCGCTCGTACTCTTCCCACAGCGGCGGGCCGGAATCACTTGCCTTCTTTGAGTGACAGGATACGGCCCACCGGTGTGCCGCCATCGGGGGCAGTTGTTGCCAAGGGCGTTGCGCCCAATTTCAAAAGCAGATCCGCGGTGCTGGGATGAGCGCCGAACGGTTTCAGCGTAAAATCCAGCATCGTAGCCGGAATGATCGCGAGCGCGATACTCAACGGGGTCTGTCCGTACTTGTCCTTCGGATCCAACATGGCGCCCTTTTCCACCAGGAATTGAACAATGGAATCCTCGCCGGTTCTTGCCGCTCCGTGCAGCGGAGTCAATCCGTCGCCGTTGGCCGCATTGACATCGCCGCCCAGCTCCGCAGCCAGTTTCACGGCCTCCAAGGCATTCTTTTCTTCTTCCGCGGAATGCCGGTCCTCGCTCAGCGTCTGCGCCCGGTCCTCGCTGAGTCCCACTCCCGCTGCAACCATCAGCGGCGTTGTGTTGTCCTTGGTTGCGAGTTTTGGATTAGCGCCACTGGCTACAAGAACGCGCATGAGACTAGCGTTGCCCGAAACGGCTGCAAGCCAAAACGGTGTTGCGCCGACTACGCTGACCTGAGGTCTGCCGCGCCCCGGATTCTTCAGGAGTCCGGCGTTGGGATTCGCAGCATGCGCCAAGAGCGCTTTGGTCAACTCCATCATGTCCGGACGAAACAGATGTGCGGTGGAATATAGAATATCGGTGCGGTTGATGGTGGTGATTCCCTTCAGTACCGCGTAGTGCAATGCCGTGGCGCCGAAGGCGTCCGCCGAGTTCGGGTCGGCGCCCTTCTCCAGCAGAAACAGCGCAAGCTTCTCATGCCCGCTAGCGGCGGCAACCACCAAGCTGTTGCCATAAGCCGGTGTGGACTCATTGACGTCCGCTCCCGTTGCGAGCAACGTCCCGGCGGACACCAGATCGCCTTGCTGGGCGGCGAACAATAACGGCGTGAATCCGCTGTTGGAGCGGGCATGGACATCCGCCCGGTGTTCGATGAGCGCCGCCGCGATGGCCGGATGTTGTTCCGCCACCGCCCACATCAAAGCCGTTTGCCCTCGCCGTTGTTCTTTGGCGTTGATATCCGCGCCGTGTGCCAGAAGTAATTTCACCACTTCCAGATTGCCGGCGCTCGCAGCCGTCATGAGCGGAGTCTCTCCCGTTTTCCGGGCTGCGTTGGCATCTGCTCCCGCATTCAGAAGTTTCTCCACCATGGCAGGACTGCCATTGGTGCAGGCTAGCGAGAGAGGAGTCACACCATACTCGTTCGCGGCATTCAGGTTCGCACCGGCGCGAATCAACAGGTCCGCGGTCTCCAGATCGTCCCAATGCGCCGCCCACGCCAGTGCCGTTGCACCATCCGCCTGGGCGGAATTTACTTCGGCATGCTGTTTCAGCAGAGAGCGAACAGTCGCTTTGTCCTGTTTCTGAGCTGCGTCCGCCAAGCGAGAATCGCTGCCGGAAAAGGCCAGGCTGGCAAGAGACAAGCTGGCAACAGAAAGAAGGGCGGCAACCGACAAGTTTCTAATCACCCTTCGTTTCGCCGACATTTTCATGCCTCCTTCGAGAAAACCCTCTCCGTTACGCCGCAGCACCATCCGTCGCTCGTCACTTCTTCACACCGCCGACAGAAGGTCCAGCTTACCGGTGCTGTCGCCGAAAGCTTCCAGCGGCATTCCCAGTTTGTCCAGCAGGTTGAGATAGAGATTCGTCGTGGGTGTGTCCTGGGGATATCGGAGGTGGCGTCCGCCTTTGATTTTGCCGGCTGCGCCGCCCACCAGCAGGATCGGCAGATCGTTGTGGACATGCATATTGCCGTCGCTCAATGCGCTTCCGTAGACGATCACGGAATGGTCGAGCAGCGTTCCATCTCCGTCGCGCGTCGCTTGCATCTTTTCCAGAAAGTACGCGAACAGCTTGGTATGGAACAGGTCGATCCGTTCCACCTGCGCTATCTTCTTCGGATCGTGCTGGTGATGCGTCAGCGGGTGGTAAGCGTCGGCAATCCCAAGCTCGCGATAGACCCGAGTGGTTTGCTCCTGACCCATCATAAACGTGGCGACGCGGGTGAGATCGGATTGAAAGGCCAGAACCTGCAAATCAAACATAAGCTTGGCGTGCTCGTCAAACGTGGCCGGCACTCCGGCAGGCCGGTCCAGCCGAGGCAACTCGCGCGCCGATTGTTCTTCGGCCATCTGAATACGCCGCTCGACGTCGTGAACAGCATCCAGATATTCCGTGAGTTTCGAACGGTCGCTTGGGCCGAGGCGCGTCAGCATACGGGCGACACCCTCCATGAGAGAGTCCAGGATGCTGCGGTCCTCCTGAATTCGATTCAGCCGCACGGAGGGATCGGTGCTTTCACTATCGCCGAATAGCCGCTCGAAGACGGCGCGCGGCTGGTTCTCCATCGGTACCGGTGTCGTGGCACTGCGCCAGCAGAGCGTGTTGCTATAGGCGCAGCTATAGCCGTTATCGCAGGTGCCGACAACCTCGGTGGTGTCTATGGCTAGCTCCAGAGACGACAGTTGGGTGTGCTTGCCGAACTCTTTTCCCACCAACTGGTCCAACGAGATCCCCGAGTGAAGATCGAATCCTTCGGTCTTTTTGGGATGAACACCGGTGAGGAATACGGCGCTGGCGCGCGCATGGTCGCCGGCACCTTCGCCCTCATACGCCAAGCCGGTGTTGTGAGCGAGTCCGCTGAAAACCAGCATGCGATCGCGAAAGGGAGCGAGCGGCTGCAATGTGGGAGTCAACTCGAAACCGGCGCCCTCCGCCGTCGGTGTCCACTTTTCCATGATGACGCCGTTCGGAACGTAAGCAAATGCCAACCGGACGACGGGACCATTCTGCGTGTCCAGGGAGCTTGCGAATGCCGGGACCATGGCCTCCAGCAGCGGCAGCGAGAGAGTCGCGCCGATGCCGCGCAAAAACGCACGCCGTGGGATAGCTTTCTTGAATATCATGGCTCTTGTGACCTCCTCCTCCGAGGTGGGTACAGGCTTCTGGCTTGTACCGGGACAGGTCAGAGACCTAATCCCCACTTAGCGACGGCCAGCGGTAGTCGTAGCTTCCGCCGATCTCCTCATCTCAAACGGAGTGCTTTTGACGATTCCCAACACTAAGGACGACCAGCGATAATCGGGTGCGGCATCTCTCATGACTTTTCGAACCGTCGGCGTATCGTAATACTCCACGCCCCGGCCCAGCGCATACGTCAAAAGTTTTTCCGTTACGGTAGTGACGAATTGGTCGGGACGGCTCAGCAGCACTTTCCGAAGTTCCGCCGGCCCATTAAACTTCGTGCCGTCGGGGAGGACTCCCGATGCATCGATCGGCGTATTGGCGGCGCCGCTGGTCGAGCGCCACTTTCCGACCGAGTCAAAGTTCTCGAGCGCGAAGCCCAGAGGGTCCATCATTTTATGGCATACCGCGCAGGCCGGATTGGCGCGATGCTGCTCCATCTGCTGGCGCACGGAGAGTATCTTGCCGTCATCGCTGCGATCCTTCAGCGACGGAACGTTGGGCGGCGGAGGCGGCGGAGGCGTGCCGAGAATGTTCGCGAGAAGCCATTTGCCGCGCAACGTCGGTGAAGTCCGTGAGGCATACGAGGTCACCGTCAGAAGGCTTCCCTGGCCCAGTAATCCCCGCCGGTTCTCGTCCGCCAGAGTTACGCGCCGGAAATGACTGCCGTAGACGTTGGGAATTCCATAATGCTTGGCCAGGCGCTCGTTCACGAACGTATAGTTCGCGTTCAAAAGATCCAGCACGCTGCGGTCTTCCCGCACGATGCTTCCGAAGAAAAGCTCCGTCTCACGCTGGAAGGCTTCCCGCAGGTTCTCGTCGAACTCGGGGGCCGAGTCCGGGTCCGGCGAGACCGAACGCATATTGCGAAGGTATAGCCACTGTCCCGCGAAATTGCTCACGAGAGCTTCGGAGCGAGTATCGGCCAGCATGCGCTTGACCTGCTGTTCCAGCACCGCCGGATCCTGGAGCTTGCCGTGTTCTGCTAATTCGAGAAGCTGGCCGTCGGGTATGCTGCTCCACAGAAAGAATGACAGCCGGGAGGCCAGTTCCAAGTCTGAGACGCGATAGGTGGCGCCCGGCGCGAGATTCGCAGGATCCTGTTCGATCCGGAACAAGAACTCCGGGCCGGCCAGTATCCTTCGAAGCGCCATCGCAATTCCACTCTCGAAATCCCCTTTGCTCCGGCCGGTCTTGTACAGGCTGAGCAGAGCGTCAATATCCGCGCCATTCACTGGCCTGCGATAAGCACGATGCGCCAAGGTGGAGAGAATCTTCCGGGCGCAGGCTTCTTCGTTATCGGCCAACGAACCACTCCCTTTCGGTCTCTGCTCGGATTCTATTGGATGGCAGACAAAAATCGCGCGGCGGCTGGGAGTCTCCCCGGCGCCTTTGGTATCGTAGGGTCCGCTAACGATGACGGTGCCGACAGCCGGATCATCGTTCCTGGTGCCCGCCAGGCGCGGCTCCAGAAAACCTTCGTGCTTGGAGCTCTTGTCGCCATAGAGAAACGTGACACCGAGCACTCTGGAACCAGCCTTCACGGGAAGGCGGACTACCAATCCGTCATCGGCTTCTTGCTCGGGTTGTCCGTTCCGGTCCGCTCGGTCCCGGCCGGACTTTCCTTTGATTTCGGCGCCAATCGTGAATAACCGGATTCTCGATCCGTCCAGGCGGACCTCCAGCTCTTGTTGCTGACCGAGGCCAATAATTCCAAACCCAGCGGCATCTCTCTGCAGTTTGATTCGAACCGTGTACTCGCCATCGGCCGGGAAAAAGTGGCGAATCGCGATGCCCCCGCGCGACCCAAAGGGAAGCTCCTCCCCCATGCGATCCTCTTGATTGAGGAACCGGGAGACATCGTAGGTAGTGAAGTCGGGACGCATGGCGGGGTCTCCGATCGCCACGCGCGTGATTTTCCGTGCCGCTGACACGTATCGTTCCAGCAAGGCAGGCGACACGGAGAGCACATCTCCAATGTTGTCGAACCCGTAGCCGGAATCGTCCCCCGGAAGAAGCGATCGCAGATCGGCCGTATCAATGTCTAGCGAGAGCAAATCCCGAATGGCGTTGGCGTACTCGGCACGATTCAAACGGTGAACGGCGGGGCGGCCCGGATTCGGACTGGCGGCGGCCGCGCGATCGAGCTCCGTCTCCAGGTAAGTCGCGAGAGAATCGTATGCACTTTGATCGGGCCGTGGAGCTCCTGCAGGCGGCATCGCGCCGGTTCGAAGCTTGCGTACGACCTTTTCCCAAACAGGCGCGCTTTGCGGAACGTTCTGGACGTCGATCTTGTCGAGCATTAGCCCGGCTGTTTTCAGCTTTTCGTTATGGCATGTGACGCAGTAGCGATTGAGGATGGTGCTGTATTGTGAGGCAGAAGTAGGCAGTGCAGTTGCAGCCTTGGCTTGAGCTGCATGAAGCGGGCACGCCGCAGCCAAAGCGATCCCCAGTGCTATGAGGCTCGTTCGCAACACTTACACGCCTCCGTTCGATCTTGCCTCAGCCTTTTCAAGAGGTTCCGCGCCAATAGAACGAGCTTATCGTGACACCAGACACCGATGAAAGTCAACCGCGTATTTGGCTATCGTAGTGAGTCGATTAATCTATTGACATCCATCCCAGCCGTTGTTAGATTTCCTCTGTGTTTTGACGGGACCACCTACAAATGGTGTGAGGAACTAGTCAGTTTTTGCCAGGAGCTATTCTCCCAGTGGAGAGAACTTCGGCGCCCTGGATGCTTGGTGGAAGCTACAATTCGGATAACTAACCTTTGAGTCCGTTGAATCGCCAGTGAGCGCCGGCATGAATTTTTGTTACCGCATGAAGGAGGTTCCATGACGCAGTCAAGTTCGATGAGGCAGCCAAATGGAGGTGCAGCAATGCTGCGAATCGGGAAGTCACTCGGAGCGTCATTTCTGTTTGTGATGCTGACGGTGGCATCTGCGGTCGCGCAGTTGCCGACAGCCACGATTCTGGGTGTGGTCAAGGATTCGAGCGGCGGGGTTGTGCCCGACGCGAAGTTGACCGCAAGAAATGTAGATACGGGCCTCTCCCGAACCGCGTCGAGCGCCCAGGATGGCTCGTACCGGTTTTCTGCGTTGCCGGTCGGCACGTATGAAGTCCGAGTGGAGCATCCCGGGTTTGATTCGGAAATCCGCGGCGGCCTGACCCTGACGGTATCCCAGGAGGCCGTGGTGAATATCAATCTGCGGGTCGGCGCGGTCGAGCAGACCGTGGCCGTCACGGCCGAGGCTCCGTTGGTCAACACCACCAGCGGCACGCTGGGCGGATTGGTGAACGAGCAAAAGGTCGTCGATTTGCCTCTCAACGGCCGCAACTTCATGGACCTGACTCTGCTGCAACCGGGAATCGTGCACAATCCCAACCAAAGCCCCGGGTCGATTGCGAACACCGGAATCTTTTTCAGCAGCAACGGAGCGCCGGTCCGCTCCAACAGTTATTTGCTGGACGGCGCCATATTGACGAACCAGACCGGTGTCAATACCGCGTCCGCCGACGGCTCGACGCTGGGCATCGGAGGAATCCGGGAGTACCGCGTGATCACCAACTCCTTCAGCGCCGAATACGGCATGACCATGGGAAGCCAGGTGATCATGGTCAGCAAGAGCGGAACCAATCAGTTTCACGGCGAGCTTTTCGAATTTCTTCGTAACAGCGCTCTGGATGCGCGAAATTTTTTCGATTATAAGTCCATAGCGAGCCAGCGCCGGCTGCCCGCCTTCGCGCGCAATCAATTCGGCGTCGCCGCTGGGGGACCCATCCGCAAAGACAAGACCTTTTTCTTCACGGCCTATGAGGGGTTGCGCGAGCGTTTGGGAATTACGACGCTTGACAGCGTATTGGCTGCCTCCTGCCACGGCGCCGCCGGTACGACTATCACCAATTCAGCGTGTCCCCAACTGGGGCCGACGCCTTCGGTGACGATCGCGCCCGTGATGGCGTCCCTGCTGGCTCTCTATCCCAATCCGAATCTTGTGAACAACCAATTCACTTACCCATTTTCCCAGCCGACCCGCGAGGACTATGGGCAGATACGAGGGGACCAGACGCTATCGCAAAACGACGGTTTGTTCGCGCGCTATACGATTGACGACGTCGAGCAGGTGAACCCCACGACCCATCCCGCCTTCACCCAGGTCCGAAACAGCAGGAATCAGTACGTCACGATGTCGGAGAACCATATCTTCACTTCGACGCTGCTCAACACGGTGCGCTTCTCGTTCAGCCGGGTAAACCCAACCACCTCGCCGACCAACCCCTTTTCCGGCCCGCAGTATACGTTTGTACCGGGGTATGGAGTTGGGAACATCTCCATCTCGGGTCTGACCGGCATCGGTCCTACGGTTCCCGCCCGGCAGAAACAAAACGTATTGTCCTGGGGCGACGATTTGTTTTACACGCGGGGAGCGCACTCGTTGAAATTTGGCACCTTGATTAACCGCTACCAGCCGACCAACACAACGGCCACGGGAATCTTTGGTTCAGTCAGCTTTACGAGTGTGGCGAATTTCCTGCTGGGCGTGCCGAATACCTATAATGCGATTACGCCCGGTTCCGTCCTGACCAAGAATTACCGCTACTCCACCATCGGATTTTACGGGCAGGACGATTTCCGTGCCCTGCCAACTCTGACGTTGAACCTGGGACTGCGCTACGAGTTTCAGACCGTCCCCCGGGAAAAGGACGGCTACGAGGCGGCGATTCGGGACGTACAGCACGATGCCGCAACCACCGTAGGCCCCGTCTTCGAGAATATGTCGCTGCGCAACTTCAGTCCCCGATTCGGCTTTGCATGGGACGTGTTCGGCAACGGCACCACGGCGGTCCGGGGCGGTTTCGGATTGTTGTATGACATCGGAGCTTTTGGCCAAGCCCTGAACATCGGCACCACCGGCACACCGCCGTTCTCGTCGAACAGCGCAGTCAACAGCCCTCCAGCGTTGGTGCTTCCGCTATTCTTCCCGCCGAGCGCCGCCGGAAAAACACTCCGCACGCAGGATTACCACATGCAGCAGCCTCACATCCTGTCTTACAACATTGCCGTGGAGCGGCAGCTGCCTGCGAGAATGGCGCTGCGGCTGGCTTACGCGGCGTCGCGGGGAATCAACATATTGGAGACCAAGGAAGGGAACCCCACGGTTCCACAGGGCGTGCCGGCGGGAACGAACTGCGTCGCCACGAACCCTCCTCCCGCGTTTTCGTTCACCGAGCCGCGATGCTGGCTGGGGGGTGATCCGCGGACCAACCCCAACTGGACCGGCATGGAGTTCAAAACCGCGGGCGGGAACTCCTGGTATAACTCGCTGCAATTCAGTTTGGTGAAGCAGTTGAGCCACAACCTGCAATTCGAAAGCTCTTACACCTGGGGGAAGGTCATTGATGAAACGCAAGGCCAGGCGACGGGCGACAACACGGCTGCCAGCATTTTCGGCGTTGACCCAACCCATCGGAATCTGGATCGCAGCGTGGCCGATTTCGACGCCACCCAAAGCTGGCGCTTTAACGCCATCTATGAAGTGCCGCGAATGGCCTCCGGCGGCCTTGCGGACAAAATTCTGAGCAACTGGCGAATCAGCAGCATCCTAAAGCTGCAAAGCGGTCTGCCATTTACTCCCTCGGTGGGAAGCAACCGCTCGCGATCGGGATTGAACAACGGCGGTGCGAATATCGATCGGCCGGATCTGCTGCCGGGCCGCAAAGCCTCGAACATCATCCTGGGCGGGCCTCAACGCTATTTCGACCCCACTGCGTTTGCGTTACAGGCAGCCGGGTTCTTAGGAACCGCCGGAAGAAACATTCTGCGCGGTCCCGGTCTGGCCAACTTGGATTTCTCGCTGGTGAAGAGCGCATCGCTCTCGCGGCTGGGAGAACGAGGGAAGTTCGAGTTCCGGGCGGAATTGTTCAATATCCTGAACCGCGCCAACTTCGCCGATCCCAACCGGACCGTCTTCTCCGGAACGGCCGGATCGGTCCCGCTCCCGACTACCGGGCAGATTACGGGTACAAATACTCCGTCCCGGCAGATTCAGCTTTCGATGAAGGTGATTTTCTAGAGGCCGTTGCACAACTTGTTTTGAAAGCAGTGGAAGGGCACGGTTTCAACCGTGCCGAAAGGGTGTGGAGAAGTAAGCGGCTTTAGCCGCTGAGGGCCAACGACAAACCTCAGGGGCTAAAGCCCAGTTCTTCCCGATCCGTGATCGGCACGGTTAAACAGGCTGCTGAAAAAAGAACCAAAGTAGTAACTTTTGGCGTTTTTCGCATCGAAGTTCGCTCGTAACATATGGGTTCGTCGTTCGACAAAATGCCGATGTTACTCTTTTGAGTCTTTTTTCAGCAGCCTCTAAAACCGTGTCCTTACGGGAATGCGTGAAGGTTACGCAACAGCTTCTAAGCTCCTACCGCGAACCAAACGAACAGCGACAAACAGGGATTCCCTGGCGAAGGTTTTAAGCGAAAGGGCAATCAAGATGCAAACAATGTCGAAGTTTACAAATGCAGCGCCGTCCTGGGATAAGGAAACGAGTCGCCTTGGGGCGATTGCGCGACGGATCTCGCTGGTTGTTCTGGCATGGTGCGTGATAACGCTCGGTTCACCGGCGACCCACGCAAAAAATCTTCTGATCGAGGGTGCGACTCTGATCGATGGAACGGGAAAGGGCCCAATTCAGGATGCGCGCGTTCTGGTCGAAGGAGAGACCATACGAGCGGTTTGGAGCGGCAATAGCGGCGGTCCGAGTGTGCCGCCCGACACGCAGGTCATCAACGCCAAGGGCAAGTTCATCATCCCCGGATTGATCGATTCCCATGTTCACTATCGCGCCTACATGGGCGAGATGTTTTTGTCGTATGGAGTAACGGCGGTCTACGACCTGGGGGATCCCATCAACTGGCAATTGGCGGTAAGGAAAGGCTTGAATTCGGGCAAGTTGCGCGGCCCGCGGTTTTACTTCTGCGCGCCGGTTGGAACGGGTCCGGAGGGAGGCGACGGCGATGCAGCGGGCAGCGCGTTGTCGGGCAGAGCGATCTCATCCATGAAGACTCCCGCCGATGCCAAAGAGGCGATCGCGAAACTGAAGGGCAAGACGGACTGCATCAAGCTGAGCGAGAACACCAAAGGGGATTTTTTTACGGCGATAGCCCGCGAAGCGCATGCCGCCGGCATGAACGTCATTTCACACTCGCTGAATGCGATGGATTCCGCCACTTGGGGAATCGATGGCGTCGAGCACATGACCGGCGTCGGTATTTCCGCCATCCGCAAGCCGGATGGCCGCAAGGCGATGGAGGGGATGAACATCGAGGCCGGACACAAGAACAGCCTCCTTTACCAATGGATGGAACCGGCGTTGTTCGATGAGATGATTCAATACTTCGTCAAGCGGAATGTGTATCTCAATCCCACGCTCGACTTCGAATGGAAAGGCATCATCGACCGCACGCCGCAGTTTGAGCTGGAAGACACCAAGCTGCTTTACAATCCGCTGTTGCAATATGTCCCGCTCGATGAGCGGCTGGTCACGCTGGGTCAATATCATTGGGCCGACAAGAGAAGCTCGGCCGACCGCGAGCAATTCCTCAAAGGTTACAAGAACGTTCAGGAGTTCCTGCGCCGCTTTGTCAAAGCCGGAGGAAAAATCTATTCCGGCACCGATAGCGCCGCCGCCAATACGCCGGGACTGGCGCTCCACCACGAGATGGAAATCTACGTGGACGCCGGTCTCACGCCGATGGAAGCGCTGCTGACCTCCACGAAATGGGGAGCCGAGATTCTGCGTCTGGACAAGCAACTCGGCACGGTGGAACCCAATAAACTGGCCGATCTGGTGATTCTGCGCTCGAATCCCCTGGAGGACATCCGCAACGCGAGGGCGATTGACGAGGTGATTCGGGGCGGAGAAATCATGGACATCGGCTATCACAGCGATTACAAATTTCCGTTTCCGCTATTCGGACCGGAAGCGAAACACTTGTATAATCCGCCGCCACGGTTGCGCGGCGTTACTCCGCCGGTGGCGGTGCAGGGCAAGGAATCGCGCCTGCGCGTGACCGGGCGGGGCTTCGTTCCAAGCTCGGTGGTTTACTTCGGCAACTCCCTGGCGGAAACCAAATTCGAAAGCCCGACGGAACTCTCCGTGACTCTGACGCCACAGCAGACCGCCGAAGTGGGAACGGTTCTGATGACCGTCCAGACTCCCAAACCCGGCGGCGGCGTCTCGGAGGAGTTGCCGTTTATCGTCGACTATCCTTAGCGAGGTATTTCATAACCTGTTTTTGACTTGTTGTCAGGGCACGGCTTGCGAGGTTGCTGAAAAAGTGAAGTAGGGAGGGTGGAAACCAGGTGCAGTGGGAATGCGTCTCTGGAAGGGAGAGGAGGAGACGCGATGCGGCGCGACCGGTTGATGGAGGGCGAGGTCGCGCAGCGGTTGCTGGGGGCGGTGATGGAGCAGGCGCGGAGCCAGCAGTTGTTGAGCGAGGAGCCTTTCACGGTGGACGGGACGATCCTGGAAGCCGGGGCCAGCCGGAACAGCTTTGTGCCCAAAGACCCGCCGCCGGCGGTGGGGACGGGAGCGCGTGGGAGCAAGTGTTTGCGGGACACGCAGGAGTCGAAGACCG
>Ga0209726_10002013_pt1 | contig 31016 bp, 27 predicted proteins | sample Subgrocontami54m_FD_187453 | JGI IMG/M metagenome (GOLD analysis project Ga0209726, IMG submission 187453) | Subsurface groundwater microbial communities from S. Glens Falls, New York, USA - GMW46 contaminated, 5.4 m (SPAdes) (version 3) | ecosystem: Environmental > Aquatic > Deep subsurface >... | reverse complement strand
CCTGCGCCTGGCCCGATTTGATATCGGCAACGATGACCGTTGCATGAACGCCGTCGGCTTCGGCCAGGATCTCCCCCCAGGGCGAGACGATCAGGCTGTGGCCGTAGGTCTCCCGGCCGCTCTCGTGCTTGCCGGCCTGCGCCGCCGCGAACACGAAGCAGCCGTTCTCGATGGCGCGGGCCCGCATCAGCACGTGCCAATGCGCCGCCCCCGTCTGCACGGTGAAGGCGGAAGGGATCGCCAGGAAATCCGCGCCCGCCTTGGCCAGCGCCCGGTAGAGGTGGGGGAAGCGCAAATCGTAGCAGACGGTGAGCCCCAAGGTGCCCCAGGGCAGCTCGGCCAGCACGCCGGCGTCGCCGGGCTGGTAGGTGCGCGATTCGCGGTAGTTCTCGCCGCCCGCCAGCTGCACGTCGAACATGTGGATCTTGTCCATGCGCGCTTCGAGCACGCCATCTGGCGAGATCAGCAGCGAGCGGTTGGCGACCTTGTCGGCGCCGACCAGGATGCCCATCGAGCCTATGTGCAGCCAGATGCCGAGCTCGCGCGCCAGCGCCTTGAACTGCGTGATCGCCGGATTGCCCTCCTCCGGCCGCAGCGCGGCAAACAGGCGCGCGCGCTCCATCTCCATCAGGGTGGTGATCTCGGGTGTCTGTACATAGCGGGCGCCCTGCCGGGCCGCCTCGCGGATCAGCTCGCCCGCCTCGCCCAAGTTCCTTTCCACGTTGCGGCCCGTGCACATCTGCACCAGCCCGACGCGGAATTCGCCCGTTTCCTGCTGCGACATCGGCCGGCAAAGCTCCCCTTGGCCCGATTTGCCCGCAATGTAGTGCTTCGCCGCCCCCGCGCATAGGCTCGGCCCCTCGCCCGCTTAACGCAATGGGGTCAGACCCCTCGCGCCGCCATTTCGATGGAGGCAACCGGCGTAGAATGGGGTCTGACCCCAGCTACCGCTCTATGCCGCCGCCAGCGCCTCGTTGGTGACCAGCGCCAGGGCCAGCACGTCGACGCGGGCGGCCCCGGCTCGCTTGAGCGTGCGCGCGCAGGCCTCCACCGTCGCCCCCGTCGTGATCACGTCGTCGACCAGCAGTACGCTGCGGCCCTTGAGCCAGGCCCGGCGGCTGCGGGGCACGCTGAAGGCGCCGGCGACGTTGCGGCGGCGCTGGTCGTGGGTCAGGCCCACCTGCGTCTTGGTGTGTCGCGTGCGCTGCAGGAGGTGCGCGTCCACGGCGATGCCGGTTTGCCGCGACAGCTCCTGAGCCAGAATGGCCGCCTGGTTGAAGCGCCGCGCCAGCAGCCGCCAGCGGGTGAGCGGCACCGGCACGATCGCGTCGATGCCCGGCCGCAGTTCCCGCCCGGCCTCGACCAGCCAGCGCCCGAGCAGCGTGCGGGCGTCGTGCCGGTCGGCATACTTGAGCTGGTGGATCAGCGTGCGCATGGAGCCGGAGAAATGGGCCACGGCCCGCGCGCGATCGTAAGCCGGCGGCCGTGCCACGGCGCCCGCCGAGACCATCCGCTCGCCCAGGTCGAAGGGCAGCGGAATGCCCAGCAAATCGCACAGCGGCGGCCGGATGAAATGCACCTCGCGCCAGCAGGGCGCGCACAGCAGATGGTGCGCGCCGAGCCGCGCACGGCACACGAGGCAGCACGGCGGCACGATGACGTCGCCGCACGCGGCAAGCGCGCGGCGGATCGCGATCCGCAACCCCGAGCGTGCCTGGCCATCTGTGAGATCCGGCGTCGCCATTGTGTTGTCATACCGGGGCTCGTCCCCGGTATCCAGCCATCAGTTCGCTCTGGCGCTCGCTGGCCGCTGGATCGCGGCGACAAGCGCCGCGATGACAACACGCGGCCAACGTTGAAGACAAGCCGGCATCCCACTACGTTCATTGCGTGACGGCCGACCACGACATCTTCGACCGCGCCCTGCTGCTGCGCCGGCGCAACCGGGCGGCGGCCGGGGCCGCGCGCCACGAATTCCTGCTGGCGCGCGTCGCCGACGATTTCGTCGAGCGGCTCTCGGCCATCCAGCGCACATTCCCCATCGCCCTCGACCTCGGCGCGCATCATGGCCTGATCGGCCGCCGGCTGCGTCGCCTGCCGGGCGTGGAGATGGTCATCGCTGCCGAGGCGGCCCCGCGTCTGCTGGCGCAGTGCAATCCCCCGCGCGTCCAGGCCGACGCGGAGGCGCTCCCGTTCCGCGACCAGTCGCTCGACCTCGTCGTCTCGGGGCTCTCCCTTCAGCTCGTCAACGACCTGCCCGGTGCGCTGATCCAGATTCGCCGCGCCCTGAAGCCCGATGGGCTGCTGCTGGCCGCGCTGCTCGGCGGCAACACGCTGGTCGAGCTGCGCACTGCCCTGCTGGCGGCCGAGGCAGAGATGGAGGGCGGCGCCAGCCCGCGCGTGGCCCCGTTCGCCGACGTGCAGGACCTGGGCGCGCTGCTGCAGCGCGCCCGGTTCGCGCTGCCGGTGGTCGACGCCGACACCGTCACCGCCACCTACCCCGATGCGCTGGCCCTGATGCGCGAGCTCAGGGCCATGGGCGCCACCAACGCCTTGCGCGCCCGCCGCCGGGCGCCGCTGCGCCGCGCCACCTTGATGCGCGCGCTCGCTTTCTACCGCGAGCGCTTCGGCCTGCCCGACGGCCGCGTGCCGGCAACGTTCGAGATCATCACGCTGACCGGCTGGGCGCCGCACGAAAGCCAGCAGCAGCCGCTACAGCCGGGCACGGCAAAGATGCGATTGGCCGATGCGCTGGGCACGGTAGAGCAGCCGGCTGGCGATGCGGCAAGCCCGCTGCCGCGGCGGCGCTGATCGCTAGTTCTTGCCGGATTCGTTCATCGCCTTGGTGATCTTGCCCGACGTGTCGCCCCAGCTGCTGCTGTTGCCGTTGCCCAGCGCTTTCAAGCCGACCAGCATGCCGACCGCAAGCAGCATCGCGATCAGCCCATACTCGATCGCGGTGGTGCCGCGCGCATCGCGCACGAAGCGGCCGACGAGGTCATAGACGCGCGACATGCCAGGCCTCTCCAACCGTTGTCCCGCGCGATCCCTAGAGCAGGTCACGCAGCATTGCCTTCAAAGGCTCGTCGGCCGGCGGCATCGCGTAGTCGGCAAGCCTCTTCGCACGCACCCAGGCCAGCTCCTGTCCCTGCCTCGCCGTCACCTGCCCCTCCCACCTACGGCACACGTAGAGTGGCATCAGCAGGTGAAACGCCTCGTAGCCGTGACTGGCGAAGGTGAACGGAGCCAGACACTTGGGCGAAACCTCGATCCCCAGCTCCTCCTCGAGCTCGCGGATCAGGGCCGCTTCCGGTGTCTCGCCCGCCTCCACCTTGCCGCCGGGGAACTCCCACAGCCCCGCCAGCGGCCGTCCCGGGGGACGCTTGGCCAGCAATACACGCCCGTCGGCGTCGATCAGCGCGCAGGCCATGACCAGAAGAAGTCCCGTGCCCATGCTTGCCTCCAGGCTAGCGCAGCAGCGTTAACGCCCCATCAGGAAGGCTCGTTAACGGGCATAGACGTTAACGATGCGCAAACGCGGGTGGAACAGGGGTCAGACCCCTCGCCTCGGCGGGCGGACTTTCACATGACCGAAGTCGCGAGGGGGCTGACCCCTGCACGCCCACCTCCACTCAGCTGCGATAATCCGCGTTGATGGAGATGTAGCCGTGGGTGAGGTCGCAGGTCCACACCGTGGCCGCCCCGGAACCGAGGCCCAGATCGACGCCGATCCTGATCTCGCGGCCCTGCATGTAGCCGGCGATGGTCTTCTCGTCATAAGTGGGCGCGCGCTCGCCGTCCTTGGCCACCTGCACGTCGCCGTAGGTGATGGACAGGCGGTCGCGGTCGGCCGCCTCGCCCGACTTGCCCACCGCCATGACGATGCGCCCCCAGTTGGGGTCGCAGCCGGCGATCGCGGTCTTGACCAGCGGCGAGTTGGCGATGGCAAAGCCGATGCGCCGTGCCGCATAGTCGCTCTCGGCGCCGGTCACGTCGATGGTGACGAACTTGCTGGCGCCCTCGCCGTCCTTCACCACCGATAGCGCCAGCTCGTGCATCAGGTCGTTGAGCGCGCCGGCGAAGCGCCGCCCGTCCGGGCTCGCCGCATCCTCGATGCGCGGCGCGCCGCGCGCGGTCGCCGCGCCGGTGGCAAACAGCAGCACCGTGTCGCTGGTCGAGGTGTCGCTGTCGACGGTGATGCAATTGAAGGTCTGGTCCGCGCCGGCCGCCAGCATCGCCTGCAGCGCGCCTTGGCTCACCGCCGCATCCGTGAAGATGTAGACCAGCATGGTCGCCAGGTCCGGCGCGATCATGCCGGCACCCTTGGCGAAGCCGTTGATGACGACATCCGTCTGCCCCAGCCGCACTTTGCGCGTGGCGAGCTTGGGGAAGGTGTCGGTGGTCATGATGGCGCGGGCCGCCAACTGCCAGGCATCGGCCTTGGCCGACTTGGCGAGTCCGTCGAGGAGATGCGTGAACTTGCCCGCATCCAGCGGCTCGCCGATGACGCCGGTCGAGGACACGTAGACCTCGCCGGCATCGCACCCGACCGCCTTGGCGGCGGCCTCAGCCGTCATGCGGGCGGCTTCTGTGCCCTTCTTGCCGGTGAAGGCGTTGGCGTTGCCGGAGTTGACCACCAGCGCCCGCGCCCGGCCTCCCTTCAGGCTCTCGCGGCACCACAGCACCGGGGCGGCGCAGGTCTTGGAGCGCGTGAGCACGCCGGCGGCGGTGGTGCCGACATCGAGCACCGCCAGCATCAGGTCCATGCGGCCCTGGTAGCGAATGCCGGCCTCGCAGGCCGCCAGCCGCACGCCGGGCACCGGCGGCATGTCGGGCAGCCGCGCGGGCGCGAACGGGGACGGCTTTGCCGCCGCCTTCTCCATGACGATCCTCCCTGGACCTGCGGGGCCGCACCCCCACAGCGGCCCGCAGCGCGGCTACTGCTTCGGCGGGGCGCCCGGGCGGTCGCTCTCCATCGACCGCTTGATCTCCGCATCGATGTACTCGATCTGGGCCTTGCCCCTCAAGTCCGCGGCGATCTGTTGTGCCTTCTTGTGGATCATGGCGGCCACCACCCGGTCCTTGACCGCCTCGAACGGGGGTGCCGTGCGCTGGCGGCGCTCGTCGACCCTGACGATGTGCCAGCCGAACTGGCTATGGAACGGCTCCCCAACCTCGCTCTTCTTCAGCTTGAAGGCCACCTCCTCGAACTGCGGCACCATCTGCCCGCGCGTGAAGAAGCCGAGCTCGCCGCCCTGGTCCTTGGAGCCCGGGTCCTTGGAATGCTCCTTGGCGAGCTGCGCGAAGTCGGCGCCATGCGCGATCTTCTCGTAAAGTTCGCGCGCCTTGCTCTCGACCAGGATGTGGCGGGCGCGCACCTCTTCCTCCGACTTCGCCGCGCCCACCTGGCTGTCGTAGAATTTCTTGGCATCCGCGTCGCTGATGGCGGCCCGCACGCTCTGGTCGAAATAGGCATCGCGCAGCGCCCGCCGGCGCCAATACTGGAGGCGCTCGTCGAAGCTGGCGCCCGAGCCCAGCTTCTGCCCGTCGGCGGCGTCGGCGAACAGCTGGTTCTCGATCAGGAACTCCGCCAGGACGCGCCGCTTGGTGGCCTCCGGCAGCGAGCCCAGGTCGTTGCCGATCTCGGCCTCGGCGAGCTTCATGTCGGCTTCGGTGATGGCCTTGCCGTTGACCTTGGCGATGACGCGGTCCTGGGCGTCGGCCCCCAGGCCGCCGAGCAGTAGGAACGCGGCGACAATCGCCGCCGAAAGGCGCTGCATGAAGCTCACGTGATCGGTTCCTCGTCTTGTCTGTTGCGGCCCTGAGGCCGGGCCGATGCAAGCGGCCTCCATAGCCCCGGCGGCCGCGGAAGGCAAAATTACGATTGCGTCATGGGGGAACTGTGGCCCAACGGCTTGCCGGGGCTATCCTTCGTTGACAATGGGAGTGCCGGTCCTTATCTCAAGATGGGCCCGGCGGGACCGGCCATCGCAAGGCGCGTCTCCGCGCGGGTTTTCCGTATTTCCGCACCGGGATCCTGCTTTGAGATCGAGGCTTTGCGACCTGCGCCCCGCTCCGCCCACGGGGTGGCGGTTGCCTGCACAGGCTCGTAACATTTGCTTCCGCGCCAGGCTCCCGGCGCGTGGCTATGGATGAGGTATCTTTCGCATGCTGTCCATCAGCACGATTGCGGCCAAGGTCTTCGGCACCTCGAACGATCGCAGGATCAAGTCCTACCGGCCCAAAGTCGAGCAGATCAACGAGCTCGAGCCGGAGCTGGAGCGCCTGTCCGACGCCGAGTTGAGAGCGCGGACCGACGACTTCCGCAAGCAGCTCGCCGACGGCGCCGAGCTCGAGGACTTGCTGGTGCCCGCCTTCGCCACCGTGCGCGAGGCGGCCAAGCGCACGCTGGGCCAGCGCCATTTCGACGTGCAGCTGGTCGGCGGCATGGTGCTGCACCAGGGCAAGATCTCGGAGATGAAGACGGGCGAAGGCAAGACGCTGGTCGCCACCCTCCCCGTCTACCTCAACGCGCTCGCCGGGCGCGGCGTCCACGTCGTCACCGTCAACGACTACCTGGCCAAGCGCGATGCCGAGTGGATGGGCCGCATCTACAAGTTCCTGGGCCTCACCGTCGGCGTCATCGTGCACGAGCTCGACGACGACCAGCGGCGCCAACAGTACGCCTGCGACGTCACCTACGGCACCAACAACGAGCTCGGCTTCGACTACCTGCGCGACAACATGAAGATGCGCGCACCGGAGATGGTGCAGCGCAGCCATTACTACGCGATCGTGGACGAGGTCGACTCGATCCTGATCGACGAGGCGCGCACGCCGCTCATCATTTCCGGCCCGATCGAGGACCGCGCCGACCTCTACGTTGCCGTCGACGAGCTGATGAAGACCCTGGTGGCGGATCACGCCAAGATCGAGAAGGAGCTCGAGCAGGCCCACGGCAAGGAGCAGCTCAAGGAGCTGCTCAAGACTCAGGGGCTGTTCGAGGTCGACGAGAAGCAGCGCCAGGCCTCCTTCACCGAGGCCGGCAACGAGCACCTGGAGGGCATGCTCAAGCAGAAGGAGCTGCTCAAGGGCGAGGCGCTCTACGACATCGAGAACGTCACCGTGGTGCACCACGCCAGCCAGGCGCTCAAGGCCCACACCCTGTTCCAGCGCGACCGCGACTACATCGTCAAGGGCGGCGAGGTCATCATCATCGACGAGTTCACCGGCCGCATGATGCAGGGCCGGCGCTATTCGGAGGGCCTGCACCAGGCGCTCGAGGCCAAGGAGCACGTGACCATCCAGCCCGAGAACCAGACGCTCGCCTCCATCACCTTCCAGAACTATTTCCGCCTCTACGAGAAGCTCGCCGGCATGACCGGCACGGCCGTGACCGAGGCCAACGAGTTCCTGGACATCTACAAGCTCGACGTGCTCGAGGTGCCGACCAACCGGGCGGTCGATCGCACGGACGAGCACGACGAGGTCTACCGCACGGTCAAGGAGAAGAGTCGCGCCATCGTCGCCGAGATCGCCGACTGCCACCGCCGCGGCCAGCCGATTCTGGTCGGCACCGTGTCGATCGAGAAATCGGAGACGCTGTCGGGGCTGCTGAAAGACCGCAAGTACATCCGCGATCTGGGCCTCTATCTCAAGAAGCAGGCCGACGGCCTCAAGCCCGGCAAGGAGGACGAGCTCAGGGCCCAGCTCAACGAAGTCGGGGACTACCTCGTCGACCTCGCCAAGAAGAACAGCTCCGATCCGATCCCCCACCAGGTGCTGAATGCGCGCTACCATGAGCAGGAGGCGCACATCATCGCCCAGGCCGGCGTGCCCGGCACGGTCACGATCGCCACCAACATGGCCGGCCGCGGCACCGACATCCAGCTCGGCGGCAACGACCGCTACCGTGCCCGCGATTGGCTCAAGGAGGAGATCGAGGCGGGCCGGGCGGGCGCCGTCTACGAAGCCGGCGACAATCCCGAGGCCCTGCGGCTATGGGTCGACGATATCCTCACCCTCGCCGACGAGATGACCGACAGCCGCGTCAACGAGTGGCTCGACGCCAAGCTTGCCGATTGGGCCAAGGAGCAATCCGGTGCCGGCCGTGAGCCGGGCGCCAAGGAGATCGCCAAGAAGCGCCTGGCGCTGGAGGCCGAACGCCGCCCCGTAGCGGAAAAGCGAGCCGAGATCGCCAGGGACTACGCCAAGAGCCAGGCCGGCCGGGCCAACGGTCACGATAACGACGCCCTGCAGGACTGGTCGGACACCCGCCTGCGCGAGGAAGCTCAGGAGTGGCAGCGGCGCGCCAACCGCGAGTGGAGCTTCGGCGCCATCAACGAGACCCTGTTCCGCTTCATGAGCGAGCACGTACGCGCCTGGGTCGAGCGCGAGAAGGCGGCGGGACGCGAGCCCGGCCCCGCCGACATCGCCGCCAAGCGCGCCGCCGTCGTCCGGAAGTTCAACGAGGTCAAGGCCACGTGCGCCGAGATCCAGGCCGACGTGGCGGAGAAAAAGCAGAAGTCGATCGACGCCGGCGGGCTCTATGTACTCGGCACCGAGCGGCACGAGAGCCGGCGCATCGACAACCAGCTGCGCGGCCGCTCCGGCCGACAGGGCGACCCCGGCCGCTCCAAGTTCTATCTGTCGCTCGAAGACGACCTGATGCGCATCTTCGGCTCCGACCGCATGGACGGCGTGCTGCAGAAGCTCGGGCTGCAGGAAGGCGAGGCGATCACGCATCCCTGGATCAACAAGGCGCTGGAGAAGGCGCAGCAGAAGGTCGAGGCGCGCAATTTCGATTCGCGCAAGTACGTGCTCAAGTACGACGACGTGATGAACGATCAGCGCAAGGTGATCTTCGAGCAGCGCGTCGACATCATGGGACGCGACGACGTGAGCGACACGGTCGGCGACCTGCGCCTGCAGGTGGTGCACGAGCTGGTCGCCGATTGCATCCCGCAGAACGCCTACGCCGAGCAGTGGGATACCGCCGAGCTGAAGGCGGAGGTCAATCGCATCTTCGTCCTCGACCTGCCCATCGACCAATGGGCGGCCGAGGAAGGCATCGCCGACCAGGAGATCACCGAGCGGCTGCTCAAGGAGATCGACGAGAAAGCGAAGGCCAAGGAGGCGGAGTTCGGGCCTGAGACGATGCGGCAGATCGAGAAGATGGTGCTGCTGCAGACGCTCGACCACCTCTGGCGCGAGCACCTCGTCACGCTCGAGCACCTGCGCCAGGTGATCGGCTTCCGTAGCTATGGCCAGCGCGACCCGCTCAACGAGTACAAGTCCGAAGGCTTCCAGCTGTTCGAGACTATGCTGGCCAACCTGCGCGAGGCCGTGACCGGACAGCTCATGCACATCCAGGGCATTCCCGAGGAGGACGAGGAGCTGATCCCCGCCGAGCTGCCGCCGATGCAGGCACACCACGTCGATCCCTTCACCGGCGAGGACGAGCTCGCGATGGCCGACGCAGCGCTGGCGGCGGAAGCGCAGGGCGAGGCGCGCCCCGAGCGGCGCGCGCCGCTGCAAACCAGACGCGCCGCCGCCGCGTTGGATCCGAAGGACCCCTCGACCTGGGGCAAGGTCTCGCGCAACGCGGTCTGCCCCTGCGGCTCGGGCAAGAAATACAAGCACTGCCACGGCAAGCACGACTGAGGATTTCACAACCTCGCGCCATGTGTCGAGCGCGACGCCCAACTCGACAATGCTGCGCTCGGTCTGTAGATGGGCTGACAATCCCGATCGGGAGGATGGCCGCGGGCATGCCGGTCGGCATCGGGGGTGGAGGATAGTGCTGGCGCCGTGAAAATTCTGGGGATCGTCGCCAAGACGCACGACAGCGGCATCGCCGTCTTGAACGACGGCATTCCGGAGTTCGTGCTCGAGGAGGAGCGCTTCAACCGCAGCAAGAAGACCAAGAAGTTCCCCAAGTACTCCCTTGCCGTTGCTGCCGAGGAGTTCCGGCTCGGCATTGGCGACATCGACGCAATCACGACGCCCTGGGACGTACGGCGGCTGCGTCGGACGGCCGTGCGGCTCCTGGCCCGCCGCTTCCCGCTGAGCCTGTGCCTGCTGGCGCCCAGCGCGCACGCCTCCCAGCAGAACCAGATCATGCTGCTCAACCAGTATCTGGCGCGGGGCCTGCGCCGGCGCTTCGGGCGCGTGCAGCTGCCGCCCATCGTCAACGTCGGCCATCACGATTCCCATGCCGCCGCCTTCTTCGTCTCCCCGTTCGAGGAGGCGCTGGTGCTGGTGATGGACGGCTACGGCGACGATGCCTCCTCGAGCGCCTATGTCGGCCGCGGCAACCGCCTCGAGCGGCACTGGTCGACCGACATCCTCAATTCCGCCGGCCTCGTCTACACCTTCGTGACCGAGCACCTGGGCTTTGCCGGCTTCGGCGACGAGGGCAAGGTGATGGCGCTCGCCGCCTTCGGCGAGGACACCTACGTTGCGCGCTTCCGCGACGTGATGCATTTGACCGCGGACGGCAGCTATGCGGTCGACATGGCCTACTTCTCCTATGGCGCCTTCGGGCAGCTGCGGCCGTTCAAACGCAAGTTCACCGACACGTTCGGCCCCGCCCGCGCGCGGCACGAGCCGATCACCGACCAGCATCGCGATCTCGCCTTCGCACTGCAGGCCGTCACCGAGGAGGTGATCCTGCACGTCGTGCGCGCGCTCCTGAATAGGTTTCCCCAGCGCGACCTCGTCATGACCGGCGGCGTCGCCCTCAACTGCGTCGCCAATGCCAAGATCCTGGAGCACACGGACGTGCGGCGCATCTGGGTGCCGCCGTGCGCCTCCGACACCGGCGCCCCGCTCGGCAGTGCGCTGTGGCACTACCACCAGCAGCTGGGGCGCCAGCGCGGCTTCGAGCTGCGGCATCCCTTCTATGGCCAGGCCTACAGCGACGCGCGCATCGAGCGCGCGCTGGCGGCCGCCGGCCTGCGCTATCGCTGCTTTGCCGAGACACCGCAACTCTTGCGCCGCGTGGCGCAGGACCTGGCCGACGGCAGAATCGTGGGCTGGTTCCAGGGCCGCTTCGAGATGGGGCCGCGCGCGCTCGGCAACCGCTCGATCCTGGCCGATCCGCGCCGTCCCGACATGAAGGACGTGCTCAACGCCAAGGTCAAGAAGCGCGAGGCGTTCCGCCCGTTCGCGCCGGCCGTCCTTCTGGAGCGGGCGAGCGAATACTTCGAGGTCGCGCAGCCGGACCCGTTCATGACGCTGGCCCCGCGCGTGCGCGCCGACAAGCGGAACGTCATCCCGGCGGCCGTCCACGTCGACGGCACGGGGCGCATCCAGACGGTGGAGCGCGCCGCCAACGCGCGCTACTACGGGCTGATCGAGGAGTTCGGGCGCCTGACCGGCGTGCCGGTGCTGCTCAACACCAGCTTCAACCGCCGTGAGCCGATCGTCGCCAGCCCCGAGGAGGCGATCGCCTGCTATCTGCGCACCGGCATGGACGTCCTGGTCCTCGGCGATTTCTACACCACCGACCGCGGGCCCAGCGGTGCAGCGGAGCAGACGGCCGATCGGGCCGCCACAGGCGCGGCGCACGAGCCTGTAACGGAGACGGCGCTGTCCGCTCGCGCCGCATCCGAGTAGGCGGGCCAAGTGAAGCTCCTAGCCTTATCCCCCGCGTCACCCCGGCCGTTGACATGCGGCGCCGCAGCATACGAGAGTCCGCCGCGGAAAGCCTGCCTCTGAAGCCAAGGAAGGCCGCCGTCCGATGGTCCAGCTGACACTGCCGCGCAACTCCAGGATCAAGCCGGGCAAGACCTGGAACAAGCCGCAGTCGCGCAAGGGCTGGACGGAGTTCCGCATCTACCGCTGGAACCCGGACGATAACCAGAACCCCCACATCGACACCTATTGGATCGAGGCCGAGACCTGTGGGCCGATGGTGCTCGATGCCCTGATCAAGATCAAAAACGAGATCGATTCGACCCTGACGTTCCGACGCTCGTGCCGCGAGGGCATCTGCGGGTCCTGTGCCATGAACATGGACGGCACCAACGGGCTCGCCTGCCTCAAGGCCATCGACGAGGTGAGCGGGCCCGTCAAGGTCTATCCGCTGCCGCACATGCGCGTGGTCAAGGACCTCGTGCCCGACATGACCAACTTCTACGCCCAGCTGCAGTCGATCGAGCCGTGGCTCAAGACGTCGAGCGCCACCCCGCCCAAGGAATGGATGCAGGGCAAAGACGATCGCGAGAAGCTCGACGGGCTCTACGAGTGCATCCTGTGCGCCTGCTGCTCCACGTCCTGCCCCAGCTACTGGTGGAACGAGGACCGCTATCTGGGCCCCGCGGTGCTGCTGCAGGCCTATCGCTGGATCATCGACAGCCGCGACGAGGGAACCGGCGAGCGCCTGGACAATCTGGAAGACCCGTTCCGGCTCTATCGCTGCCACACCATCCTGAATTGCACCAAGGCCTGCCCGAAGGGGCTCAACCCGGCCAAGGCCATCGCCGAGCTCAAGAAGCTGATGGTCGAGCGCCGCCTCTGACGGCCGCGTCCGCGCTGGACGTCGGCGGGGTGGGCATATTGGCTGCCTGCCAAAGGATGTTCGTGCTGGACCCCGACGGGCACAACGTCGAAGCCGTGTGCCACGCGCCGGAGTAGGCCCGCGCGGCACCCACGGCGCCCCGACGTCAGGCCGCAAGCAGTGCGCTCAGCCGCGCGAGGTCCTTGGCTTCCGGGAGACCGCGAACGAGCTGGACGAGCTCGGCGGCTTGGCTGCTCGCCAGCACGGCCGAGGCATTGTCCAAAAACTTCGCCTCGATCTCGGACGGCGACAGCGGCTCCTGCGGGTCGCCCTTGGGAAAGAGGCGCGTTGCCGTGAGCTTGCGGCCGGTCCTCGTGGTCACCGTCACGCGAGCGGGGAACTTCTCGGGGTAAAGCGCGGTGAGATCGGGCACCGACACCACTTCGGTGCGCGCCAGCAGGTCCTGCACATCGCGCGCGACGACGCGCGGAAACGCGAACTGCGCCTGCCCGACCTTGCGATCGAGCGCCGCCACCGCCACGCAATAGGGCACGCTCACGCGCGCGCCCATGCTCGTCGCCACCGTCTTGGCCGAGAAGTGCGTCTTGACGGTTGCGTAAGTCTCGTTGGTGATGGCGGCGATATCGGTGGCCTTCACGTCGTGCTGGGTGACGATATCGAGCGTCGCCTGAATGGCGGCATGGCTGGCGAGGATCGAGGGGAAGAATTTGAAGCCGTTCTGCAGGATCTCCCACCTCGAGCCGAGCCCCTCCGTCAGCGCCGCGAGCCTGGGCTCCAGCGAGAATGCCTGCACATAGCCCTTGTCGTGCTCGAGCATGGTCGGCGGGCTCGTTGCGCCCAGGGCCGCCAGCCGCGCCGCCAGCACGCCGTTGAAGGCAGCCTTGCCCGGATGCAGGCTCTTGGTGAAGTCGCCATAGGTGAAGAAGGTGTTGAGGCCGGCGGCTTGCGTGCCGGCGAAGCCCAGCGCCATCTGCGTCTTGCCGGCATCGAGCCGGAGCGCGCGGGCCGCGCTGGCGGCGGCGCCGAAGGTGCCGTTGGTGGCCGTCGAATGCCAGAACCGGTAGTGCGTCGGCATCACCGCCATGCCGACCCGGACCGCGACCTCGTAGCCGGCAACGATGGCGGCGATCACCGAAGGCCCATCGAGCCGAAACTCCTCGGCCAGCGCCAGCGTCGGCGGCACGATCACGGAGCCGGTGTGCAGCAGCGCGCGCTTGTGCGTGTCGTCGAAGTCGGCGGCATTGGCAAGGATGCCGTTGGCGAGCGCCGCGATGGCCGCATCGGCGCGCGCGCCGCCCGCGCCCCATACGCTGGCGACGGGGCCGGACGCAAAGCTTGCCGCGAGATTGCGCGCAATTACCGCCTTCTCCGGATCGTCCCGCCAGGCACCCAATGCGCAACCGACAGTGTCGAGAACGACATCGCAGGCTTGGGCGACGACGGCATTAGGCAGCGCCTCGAACGTCAGGCCGGCGACGAACTCTGCCAGCCGACGCGTGGGACCGTTCGCTTCGCTCGTGGCCAAGTCAGCTGCCCTGGATGAAGTCGAAGCGGAAGGCGGTGCCGGCCCGTTCGATCCGGCCGCTGGAAGGGGTCGCGAAATGCCCCGGCAGCACGACAGTGCCGGTGCCGGCGTGCCTTTCGATCAGGGCCCGGCGGCTGACGCGCGCGGCGTTCGGGTCGAAATCCGCCCTCGTCGACAGGTCCGGATACAGGAGCTGTATCGGGTGATGGAGCACATCGCCGATGAACACGCCCTTCTTGCCGCCCGAAGCCACGTTGATGACCACATGCCCCGGCGAGTGGCCGTGGCAGGGCTGGAGCGAGATGCCCTTGTCCAGCTCGAAATCGTCCTCGACCAGGATCGCCTTCTCGGCGCGCACGATCGGCAGCACGCTGTCCTCGAACCCCAGCGCGTGCATATTCTCGGCCTTGCCCTTCTCCTTGGCGTAGACGCCGTCCCAATAGTCGTACTCGCGCTTGGCCATGACGTACCGGGCATTGGGGAAGGTGGGCACCCACTTGCCGTCGACGCGCCGCGTGTTCCAGCCGACGTGGTCCCAGTGCAGGTGCGTGCACATGACGTGCGTCACCGCCTCGGGCTTGACGCCGACGGCCGCGAGCCCTGCCAAAAAATCCTGCTTGCCTTCGTTGAACTGCTCGCGCCCCGGCCGCGGCTTGTCGACGCCGCAGCAGGTGTCGACCATGATCGTGTGGCGGCCGGTCTTGAGCACGAACGAATGGAAGCTCATGACGATCTTGCCGTCGCCGGTGATGCGCCCCGGCAGCGCGCGGCTGGCCGCCTCGACCATCTCCTTCGTGGCGGCGGGAAAGAACTCCAGGGCCGCAAACGGTGCAAACTGCAGCTCGGCCACGCGGCCGACGGTGTAGTCGCCGATCGTCACAGGTTGCATCACTTGTCCTCACGCACGATCGTCTCGCCGCTGACGTTGTCGACCGTCACGTAGGTCTCGTAATAGGTGACGACCGGCTCGGCGCCGAAAGTCTCTTTCATCTGCCGGCGCCATTGCGGCGTGTACCAGGCCTCCGCCGCCGCGCGCGAGGTCCAATAGTAGATGCCGCCGCCGCCGGCGTCGCCGTTGAGGTAGTCCTTGCGCAGCAGCCCTTTGGTGGCCAGCGCCCGATAGGTCGGCGCCGACTTGGTCTGCCCGGCAATGGCCGCCTCGCGCGGGCGGCGCGGCATTGGGATCTGCACGACAGCGATGATCATGGCGTCTCTCCTGCTGCTACCGCTGAGCTTTTGTCCGGGGTCACAAGAACCGTGTCGGCCACATCATGGTGCGCCACATGTGCGCCGACGGGCTCGGGTCGAGGCCCAGGCCCTCCTTCGGCTGCTTGAAGTTGCGGCCGATAATGTCGACGAAGTCGTCGAGATTGACCTTGGCATTGGGATCGAATGAGTAGATGTCGTTGAGCGTGATCAGCCGCGAGGTCATGTACCACTTGTGGTTCCTGGCGCGGTTGTACTCCGCCACGATGTAGGGCTCGGGCTTGTACTCGGGCCCGAACAGCTTGCGGTACATCTCGGGATATTCGTATCCGACCGACGCGTCGGGAAAGAAGCGCAGCGCCTGGTGCATCTTGACCGCCCAGCTCACCTCCTCGCTGACGTAGGGCTCGATCATCTGCGCGCCCCAGTAGCCATGGTCGCAGCGGATGAAGCTGACGACGCCGATGTCGTGCAGCAGGCAGGCGAGGATGACCTTCTCGTCGTGGCCGGCCTTGAGCGCATGCGTGGCGCTTTGCAGCAGGTGGGATGTCGACGCGAACCTGCAGCGGAAGTAGTCCACCAAGGTCGGCTTCTCCGGCATCTGCGGCAGCCGCGGGTCCGCGCCCATCAGCATGAGCTTGCCGGGGTTCTTGGCCAGCAGCGCCGCCCCGCCCTCCATCTCCACCTTGCCGTCGGCCAGGTTGAACAGCACCGATTTGGTGATGATGTGCTCGAGCTCGTGCATCTTCTGCTCTTCGAGCTCGTCGGCGCGCTCCGACATGGGTCTGGGTCTGACGGAGGCTTCCTGTTGCATGCCGGTCTCCAATGCTGCGAGGCGACAATTGCTGAGCGCCAGGATGCGCTGCTTTGGCGGTCGGCGGCAAGGCGGTTTGCATGCGGTGCGGCTGCTCGCGCGGCATAGCTGCTTTGTGGCGCCGGGACGTTACAAGCCATCCCTATCGCGGCATGATCCGGAGTGGATTGGCGTATCCGCGCCATCGACCGGAGGGAAATTCGTCATGCCACGATTGCTGCGCCTTGTGTGCCTCATCGGCCTCCTCGTCTGGCCGGCCCTGGCGTCGGCCCAGGACTATCCGAGCCGCACCATCAAGTACGTCGTGCCGTTTCCCGCCGGCGGGCCGGCCGACACCTTCTCGCGCGTGCTGGTCGAGAAGATGGGCGCGCTGCTCGGCCAGACGATCGTGATCGAGAACCGCTCGGGCGCGGGTGGCCTCACTGGCACGGCGTCCGTGGCCAAGGCCGAGCCCGACGGCTACACGATCGGCATCGCCGCCTCGAGCGCGCTCGCCATCAACGTCAACCTGCGCGAGAACATGCCGTTCCAGCCGCTCAGGGACTTCCATCTCATCACCCAGATCGTATCTGTCCCGGAGATCCTGGTGGTCGCAGAGAGCGTGCCGGCCAAGACGCTGGCCGAGCTGATCGCGCTCGCCAAGGCGCAGCCGGGCAAGCTCGTGTTCGCCTCGACCGGGCTCGGCGGCATGCCGCACTTGGCGACCGAGCTCCTCAAGATCGCCGCCGGAATCGAGCTCGTGCACGTGCCCTACACCGGTGCGGCGCCGGCGGTGAACGACCTGCTCGGCGGCCACGTGCAGATGATGTTCGCCGACGTGCCGGTGCTGCTGGGCGCTGTGCAGTCGGGCAAGCTCCGCGCGCTGGCGATCGGCAGCCGCACGCGCAGCCCGAGCCTGCCGCAGGTGCCCACGACGGCCGAGCTCGGCATGCCGCAGGTGGAGGCCGACAACTGGTACGGCGGCCTGGTGGTGGCGGCCGCCACGCCCGCGCCCATCGTCGCCAAGCTGCACGCCGCGGCGGTCGAAGCGCTGCACTCGCCCGAGGTCAAGGACAAGTACCTGAGCCAGGCCGCCATCGCCGTCGGCAACTCGTCCGAGGAGTTCACCGCCTACGTCAAGAGCGAGATCGAGCGCTGGGGCAAGGTCATCGCCACGGCCGGCATCAAGATCAAGTAGGGTTCGGCGCCAGCCGCGCCCCGCGCCGAGGACTCGCGCGGCGCGGGAGACACGTTCAAGGCGTCTCAAATCCCCAGGGAGAGCTACCCACGCCCCTCGAACGGCATCTTGGTCGCCTTGATGTTCATGAACAGCACGTTGGTGTCGAGCGGCAGGCTCGCCATGTAGCGGATGGCCGAGCCGCAGTGCTCCACATTGAACACCGGCTCGGGCGTCACCTCGCCGCTTGCCTGCGGCACGCCCGCCTTCATGCGCCCGCCCATGGCGGTGTCGGCGTTGCCGATGTCGAGCTGGCCGCAGGCGATGTCGTGCTTGCGTCCGTCGAGCGCGATGCACTTGGTCAGCCCCGTGATGGCATGCTTGGACGCCGTATACGCGACGGAATTTGGCCTGGGCGTGTAGGCCGAGATCGAGCCGTTGTTGACGATGCGCCCGCCCTTGGGCGTCTGCGATTTCATCATCTTGATCGCCTCCTGCGCGCACAGGAACGAGCCGTGCAGGATCACGTCGACAACGGCCCTCCACGTCTCGAACGGCAGCTCCTCCATCGGTACGGGCGGCGCGCCGAAGCCGGCGTTGTTGAACAGGAAGTCCAGCCGGCCGCCGAACGCCTTCTTCACCTCGGCGAACAGGGCCTTCACGTCCTCCGGCTTGCCGACGTCGGCGCGCACGGCGACCATCTTGCCGCCGCCGGCCTTGGCCATGCCGACCGTCTTGTCGAGCTCCTCCTTGCGGCGGCCGGCAACGACCACGTTCCAGCCGTCGCCCTGCAGCGCCAGCGCCGCCGACCGGCCGATGCCGCTGCCGCCGCCGGTGATGACCGCAACCTTGCCCTGAGACGCCATACTGTTCCTCCCGTGCTGAGTGCGAAATCGGCGCCAGCCTAACGCCATCGGGTGCGGCAGCGCTAGACCGCTCGATTGATTCGAGCACGCCCCGCACGGCCTCGCTCATGAGCCCCTGGCCCCAGCAGCGGGGAGCGAGGATGTAGCCCAGGCCCGGAGCGCCGATGTTGCCGAGGTAGTAGACGAGACCGATGGCGTCCCCGCTTTCTCGCGGGCACAGCACCCACGCCCGCTCAGCGGGCGCTGGATCAGGCGCTCCGTCGCGATCTCGGGATGCCCTTCCATCAAAAATTCCTTCGCTTGGCCGGAGCCGAAGCAAGAGTGGCACGTTCCACAACAGGCGGACTTCAACTGGCCGTGAAGGCCGCCGCTACGCCTTGACAATGCTATGTCGAGGTGCCAATACTTAACCACATGGTTGACTATAGCAATGCCCAGCTCGATCGCGCGTTCGCCGCGCTCTCCGACCCGACGCGGCGGGCGATCCTCGACCGCCTCGCGCGCGACAGCGAGCTGGCGGTGACGGACATCGCCGGGCCGTTCGCGGTGTCGCTGCCGGCGGTGATGAAGCATCTCGACGTGCTGGCCCGTGCCGGCCTGATCGAGCGCGAGAAGACCGGACGCACCGTGCGCTGCCGCCTGCGGGCGGAACCGATGGAAACCGCGATGCAGTGGTTGGCGCGCTACGAGCGCTTCTGGACCGAAAAGCTGGAGGCGCTCGCCAAATTCGTAGAGGAGGACCAATGCTCACCAAGCCCAGCCTCACCCTCAAGCGCCGCCTCAAAGCCTCGCCGGCGCAAGTCTTCAGCGCGTGGACGGACCCGAAAAAAATAGTCCGCTGGTTCGGGCCGAAGGAAACGGCATCGAGCTCGGTTCGTGCCGAGATGGACGTGCGCGTCGGCGGTCGCTACCGGCTCAGCTTCAAGACCGAGGACGGCGAGTACCACGAAGTCGGCGGCGTCTATCGGGAAGTCGTTCCGAACAGCCGGCTTCAGTTCAGCTGGGCATGGCACTCCACGCCCGAGCGCGGGTCGCTCGTCACCATCACCGTAGCCAAGGACGGCGACGGCACGATGCTCACCCTGCACCACGAGCAGTTCTTCGACGAGAAGGCGCGCGACGGACACGAGCGCGGCTGGACGGGCACGCTCGAGAAGCTCGAGCGTTATCTCTCGTAACCCGCATAGACCCGGAAAGGAGAGGATCATGGCACAGACAACAACAGCCCGGCGTCCACGCAAGCCCGCCAAGGCACCACGCACGTGGTCCCACGGCAGTTTCCGCTGGAACGAGCTGCGGACCCGCGATGCGGAGCGCGCCAAGCGGTTCTACGAGACCAGCATTGGCTGGAGCTTCGAGGCATCATCGACGCCAGACGGGCAAACCTATTGGGTCGCTATGCACGGCGGCAAGCCGGTGGCCGGGCTCTTTCCGTTGAACTCGCCCGAGTTCGACGGCGTGCCCGAGAGCTGGATGTCGTTTCTTGCGGTCGACGACGTGGACGCGCGCGTGGCGAAGGCCGTCGAGGCGGGCGCCAGGCTCGTGATGCCGATCTTCGATGTCCCCAATGTCGGCCGCATCGCGATGCTGAGGGAGCCGGGCGGCGCGGGCATCGGCTGGATGACGCCGGTGGGCTGATCCGATCAGAGCGCGCAAACCAATATCAAAGAGAGAAGCGATATGAAGGACATTCACCCGTGCTTGTGGTTCGACGACAAGGCCGAGGCAGCGGCGAACTACTACGTCTCGATCTTCAAGAACTCGAAGGTCACCAGCGTCTCGCGCTATGGCGACGCAGGTCCACTACCGAAGGGAACGGTGATGGTAGCCATGTTCGAGCTCGACGGCAGAAAGTTCATGGCCTTGAACGGCGGCCCACTGTTCAAGTTCTCGGAGGCCATATCGTTCGTCGTCAAATGCGAGACGCAGCAGGAGCTGGACCACTTCTGGGAGAAGCTCTCTGCCGGCGGGGCGACGCAGAGATGCGGCTGGCTGAAGGACAAGTTCGGCGTGTCCTGGCAGATCGTCCCAACGGCGCTCGAGGAGATGATGAGCGAGGGCAACGCGGCCCAGTCGAACGCGGTGATGAAGGCCCTGCTGCAGATGGACAAGCTCGACATCCAAGGCCTGCGGAAAGCCTATCTGGGCGCCGGAGGCGCCTGATGCCTCGGGTGATCCTGACCGGCTCGATTTGCCAGCACGTGGGCGGGCTCGGCGCCGTCGAGGTCGGTGGCGATACGGCGGGCGCGGTCGTGAGCGCGCTCGAGGCCTCCTACCCGGCGCTACGCGGCTGGGTCGTCGACGAGCGGGGCGTACTGCGCCGCCACGTCAAGCTGTTTCTGCGCGGGAGGGCCGTGGCGCTGGACGCGGCCGTTGGGCCCGAAGACGAGCTCCACATCGTCGCCGCCATCTCTGGAGGATAAGACATGACCGAGTTGCTCGTGGGCACGAAGAAAGGCCTGTTCGTGTTGCGCAAGGCGCGGGACGGCCGCGGATTCGAGATTGCCGCTCGCGCCTTCGCCGGTGAAGTGGTGGAGTTCGCCACCCGCGACCGCCGGAGCGGCCGCTATCTCGCGGGCGTCACGCATGGCCAGTTCGGGCCCCATCTCTTCTACACCGACGACCCGGCCGCCGGCTGGCAGCAGGCCGAGGGTCCCGCCTTTCCGCCTGCCGCCAATGCAGCCGTCGAGCGCATTTGGGTGATCGAGCCCGGCGTCGGCGATGGCGAGGTGTGGTGCGGCGTGGCGCCGGCGGCGCTGTTCCGCAGCGGTGACGGCGGCAAGACCTGGGCGCTCGTGCAATCGCTGTGGGACGTGCCCGAGCGGCAGCAATGGAACCCCGGTGCCGGCGGTATGTGTCTCAACTCGATCTGTCCCTGGCCCGGTGACGCAAATCGTCTGGCGGTCGGCATCTCGGCCGGCGGCGTGTGGCTGACCGACGATGCCGGCAAGAGCTGGCGACGGGGCGTCAAGGGCCTGGTGCCGCGCTATCTGCCGGAAGAGGCGCGCCAGGATACGCACGCGCACTGCGTCCATCACCTCGAGCGCGCGCCGCGCCAACCCTCGACGCTCTACATGCAGTTTCACGGCGGCGTCTATCGCTCGGACGATGCCGGCGAGAGCTGGATCGACATCGGCACCGAGCGGGGGCTGCCCTCCGACTTCGGCTTCCCCCTCGTTATCGATGCCAACGATCCCAATCGTGCCTTCGTCATCCCGCTGACGGGCGACGCAGATCGGGTAACTCCGGGCGGTAGGGTTCGCGTCTACGAGACGCGGGATCGCGGCGGCAGCTGGCGCGCGCTCGAAGAAGGGCTGCCGCAGTCGCAGGCCTACCTCACCGTGCTGCGCCAGGCCTTCTGCAGCGACGGCGGCAATCCGCTCGGCCTCTACTTCGGCGCGCAGAGCGGCGAGGTGTTCGGATCGGCGGACGGGGGCCGCAGCTGGTCGACGATCGCGTCGCGCCTGCCGCCGGTCGTGGCGATGCGCTGCGCGTGACAACTCAACCAGAAACAGGAACTCGAACCATGCAACACCAGGTCGTATCCCGCGAGCAGTGGTTGGCCGCACGAAAGCAGCTACTCGACAAGGAAAAGGCGTTCACGCAAGCGCGCGACCGTCTGAGTGAGGAACGGCGCGGCCTGCCGTGGGTGAAGGTCGACAAGGCTTACGTGTTCGACGGGCCGGACGGCAAGGAGACGCTGTCGGACCTGTTCGCCGGCCGAAATCAGCTGCTCGTCTATCACTTCATGTTCGGGCCGGATTGGACCGAGGGCTGTCCGAGCTGCTCGTTCTGGGCCGACAGCTACAACGGCATTGTTGTCCACCTGAAGCACCGCGATGTGTCCCTGGTGGCGATCTCGAGAGCGCCGCTGGAGAAGCTGGAAGCCTACAAGGCGCGCATGGGCTGGAGCTTCAAATGGGTGTCGTCACTCGGCAATGACTTCAACCGCGACTATCAGGTCTCCTTCACACCCGAAGAGCAGAAGACGGCGGTCTACAACTACAAGCCCAGCGGGTTCGGGTCCTCGGAGGCGCCGGGGGTGAGCGTGTTCGTCAAAGGTGAGGACGGCCAAATCTTTCACACCTACTCCTGCTATGCGCGAGGCTTGGACGCGTTGAACGGCGCCTATCAGCTGCTCGACCTGGTGCCGAAGGGACGCGACGAGCAGGGCCTGCCCTATCCGATGGCGTGGGTGCGCCGTCACGATCAATACGAGAGCTGATCGTGAAGAGGGGGTTCGCCCGCTCACCGCCGCGCCTTATTATGCAGTGAACTTGCCGCCGAGGGGTCAGACTCGGGTCTGACCCCCTCATGGCAGGAGCCCCGCATGGAAAAGCACTATCCCGTCACCAGGACCGACGCGGAGTGGCGCAAGCTGCTCACGCCCGAGCAGTATGAAATCATGCGGGAGCACGGCACTGAGGCCCCCGGCAGTTGCGCGCTGAACTTCGAGAAGCGGGCCGGCACCTTCATTTGTGCGGGGTGCGATCGGCCCCTGTTCGTGTCGAAGAAGAAATTCGAAAGCGGCACCGGCTGGCCGAGCTTCAATGATCCCGTTCCAGGTTCGGTGGAGAGCACGACAGACGAAAGCTACGGCATGGTGCGCACGGAGGTGCATTGCAGCCGCTGCGGCAGCCATCTCGGCCACGTCTTCGACGATGGGCCGCCCCCGACCAATCTGCGCTACTGCATCAACGGGGTGGCGATGAAGTTCCTGCCCGAATAGTTGCGGCCACCGGCATCGAAGCGATTGCCCCGGCCGCCGCCAGCTAGGTTCTGCAAAGATTCCTCGCAGAGGAAACCCGTTCCGATGGATCGGGCTACGAACTGTATTCCATTTGGCGCGCTGAATAGTCTCGCGCGGCTTCAGGACTGCCGATATCGCACATGGAAATCGCTTCCTGGACGTTCACGACCCGTGGGTTCGCTCCCGACGCACAGCTGCCCTTCGGCGGAGGCCTGCGCACCGGCTTTGCTTGGCGCGTCAGACGAGCTAGGCTGCCCACATCGGATAGGCCCCAAGGAGCCACGCCCATGCTCGACGTCGCCAAGCCCGCGATCCCGTTCGACACTAAGCGCCTCGACCGGCTGATGGAAGAGGCCGGCCTCGATGTCCTCCTCGTCAATTCCAAGCACAACGTCCAGTATCTGCTGGGCGGCCATCGCTCCATCTTCTTCGACTACATGGATGCGATGGGGGTCAGCCGCTATCTGCCGATCGTGGTCTATGCCAAGGGCGCACCCGAGAAGGCGGCCTACCTCGGCCACCGGCTCGAGAGCCACCAGAAGGAGGTGGCCCCGTTCTGGACGCCCGAGAGCCACACCAGCTGCTATGGCTCGGTCGATGCCATGCAGAAGGCGATCGAGCATGTGCGCAAGTCGGGCATGAAGGCCCGGCGCATCGGCGTCGAGATGGCGTTCCTGCCGGCCGATGCTGCGGACATGCTGCGCGGCGCGATGGCCGACAGCGAGGTCAAGGATGCCCTGTTCGTGCTGGAGCGCCTGCGCGCCAAGAAGCGCCCCGACGAGCTTGCCCTGCTGCGCAAGGCCTCGGAGCTGGTGGTCGATTCGATGAAAGCGACGATCGCCAAAACCGGCCCCGGCACGACCAAGCGCGAGCTGTTCGAGACCCTGCGGAAGGAGGAGGTCAATCGCGGGCTCACCTTCGAATATTGCCTGCTCACGACCGGCACCAGCCTCAACCGCGCGCCATCGGACTACAAGCTCGCCAAAGGCGATATCATTTCGCTCGACTCCGGCGCGAACTATCACGGCTATATCGGCGATCTCTGCCGCATGGCCATCCTTGGGGAGCCGGACGCGGAGCTCGAGGACCTGCTGGGCGAGATCGAGATGATCCAGCGCGCCGCCATGAAGGTGATCAAGCATGGAGCGATGGGCTCCGTGATCTACGGGACGGCGGAGCCGCTGGTGCGGAAATCGAAGAACCACAATCACATGCATTTCCTGGCGCACGGCATGGGACTGGTCAGCCATGAGGCGCCGCGCCTCGCGCCGGGCAGATCGTTCGGCTACGACGCCTACGATGCGGAGCTGCCGCTCGAAGCCGGCATGGTCGTCTCGGTCGAGACCACGCTGCAGCACCCGAAGCGCGGCTTCATCAAGCTCGAGGACACCGTGGCCGTCACCGACACGGGCCACGAGGTCTACGGCGAGGGCGGCCGCGGCTGGAACCGCGGGCGCGCCGCCTGAGCCGGCCTCTTCAGTCGACGGCGAGCTTGAACAGCGTGGTGGTCTCCATGTCGTGGCCGAACCAGGAGGTGATGGCGGCTTCGCGCTTGCCGATGTAGCAGGGCCGGCCGCCATCCTGCGTCATCGGCATGTCGTGGCCGGGGACGACGATCGTGCCCGGCCGTCGGCGCCAGATCGACCAGATCATCTCGATCGATGCGGCGCTGACGGCTGCATCGTAGGTCATGTCGGTCTTGCGCGAGATCAGCTCGGCGCGGTTCTTGGCGGCATCGCCGGTGAAGATCACGTCGTGCGTGCTGCCCTTCAGCACGTAGACGAGGCACCCGGGCGTGTGCCCCGGCGCCAGGTGCGCCGACATGCCGGGGAACACCTCTTGCCCGTCCTTGGCCTTGTGAAGGCTGGGCCAGGCCTCGAGCTCGCGCATATAGAGCTCCGGCACCGGCGTCTCGCCCCACGGCTGCTCCAGCGACCACGCCAGCTCGTGCGCGCCGATGACGATGCGCGCATGGCGAAAGAGCGGCCAGTTCACCGAATGGTCGTGATGGGAGTGCGTCAGCAGCAGGTCGGTCACGTCCTTGGGCGCAAGGTCGCGCGCGCGGAGCCTGGGCTTCAGGAGCGGCCGCATGCCGAATGAGCCGGTGTCGATCAGGCAGACCCGGCCGTGACCGCGCAGGAGAGCGATCGTGCTCCAGCCCAGCCCTCCGTGGCACACGGACTTGCCGGGGTAGCCCTGCACGACGATGTCGATATCCCAGCCGTCGACCTTCATGTAGCCCTTCGCTTCCTGTCGATTGTCTGCAGCGGCGGCAGGCCGGCCCTGGCCGCCTCCGCCTGCAGCGCCGCGAGCTCCTTGGCGTGATAGGGAACGCCGGTGCGGCGCCGCTCCTTTTCCAGCCGGGCCTCCGGCTCGCCCGCCATCACCACCTCGCCGAACCCCTCAGCGGGAGGGTTGGCGTGCACGCGCGCGGCCAGCGTGTCCATGCGCGTGCGGTACTCCTCTTGGCTGATGAACAGGTCGGGCTTCATGGCCAGGAAGAAGTGGCCGACGTTCTGCGGCCGGTCGTAGTCGAGGAACTGGCTGGCGACGTCGCCGGCGCAGTTGGCACCCGAAATCACCCCGCCCATGATGTCCATCAGCATGGAGAGGCCCGAGCCCTTCGGGCCGCCGATCGGCAGCACCACGCCGCCGTCGAGTGCGACATTGGGATCGGTTGTGGGGCGGCCCGCCTTGTCGAGCGCATAGCCCGACGGGATCGCCTCGCCGCGCCGGGCCGCGCGGCGGATCTTGCCGCGCGCCGCCACCGCCGGCGACATATCGAGCAGGAACGCCGGCGCCTTGCCGGCCGGCGCGCCGGCGGCGAATGGGTTGGTGCCCAGCAGCGCCTCGCGCCCGCCCCACGGCGGCATCGCGCGCGAGGCATTGGAGAACACGAACGCGATGAAGCCCGCCTCCAGCGCCGGCAGCACGTAGCAGGCGGCCATGCCGAAATGCGTGCTGCGGTGCGCCGAGACGATGCCGATGCCGAACTCGCGGGCGATCGCCATGGCCTCGCCGATCGCCTTCATGCCGACGACGAAGCCGAAGCCGTTGTCGCCGTCGAGCGTGGCGGCAACGGGGGTCACGCGCTTCGGCGCGAGCGAGGGTCGCGGATTGATCAGGCCGCGCCGCACGCGCTCGAGATACTGCGGCAGGAACTGCAGGCCATGCGTGTCGACGCCGCGCAGGTCGGCGCGCACCAGGCATTGCGCCACGATTGTCGCATCGCTCTCCGGCAAGCCATGGGCGATCAGCAGCCGCCGGCCGAACGCCTCGGCTTCCTCGGCCGCGACATGGGCCGGGCCTTGCGCGGGGCTTCCCGTCATGGCGCCATCTCCCGCACCTGCCGCGCGCGCTCGGTGGCCTCGGCCAGCAGGAACACCAGGTCCGTGCCGGTGGAGACGTAGCGCGCGCCCATCTTCACGAACTCGGCGACCAGCTTTGGACGGGACGCCAGGCCGCCGACCCCCACGTGCTTGCCGTGCTTGCGGCAGGCGGCGATCGTGCGCGCGTAGGCGTCGCGCACCTTGTCGTGCTCGAACTGCCCGGCAAGCCCCATGTCGGCCAGCAGGTCGTTGGTGCCGATGAGGACGAGGTCGACGCCCTCGACGGCGACGATCTCCTCCGCCTTGTCGACCGCCTCGGCGCTTTCGAACTGCACGATGACCATGGTGGCATCGTTGACGGCGGCATTGGCCTCGGCCGCCGGAAAGCTGCGCAGCTGCAGGTGCGGCAGGCTGCCGGCCGCGCCTCTGGTGCCGAGCGGCGGGTACTTGGCAGCGGCGACGACGGCGCGGGCTTCCGCGGCCGAACGCACGTCCGGGGCGATGATGCCCAGCGCCCCGCCATCGAGCGCGCGCGAGATGTACTCGGGCGTGTTGGCGGGGACGCGCACGAACGGCGCCATGCCCATTTCGAGCGCAGCCATCGAGATCTGGCTGGTCGTCTCGAGCGAGAAGCTCGAATGCTCGAGGTCGATGTAGATCGTGTCGAAGCCCGCCGTCTTGGCGATGCGCGCGATCTCGACGCCGCGCACCAGGCGCACCGTCATGGACGCGACGACCTCCCCGCGCGCCAGCTTCTCCTTCACGTTGTTGCGCACGATGTCGCTCGCTCGCACGGATGTTTCCTCCCTCACAGCTCACGCAGGGCGTTGAACTGCGCGACATACCCGGACGGGTCGATGCGTGCAGCGATCACGGTGGTGCGGCCCGATTTGACCGCGGCGTCAAGCGCATCGCCGAGGCCCTGCTCGGTGTCGACCACGGCCGCATCGGCGCCGAAGGCCGTGCCTAGCTTCTCCCAATCGATGCCGCCGAGCTTCACGCCATGCAGCGGGATGCCCTTGATCTCCTGCTTGATGCGAATGAGGCCGATCTCCTGATCGTCGAACACGACGACGATGAAGGGGAGCTTCTCCAGCTGTGCGGTCTGCAGCTCTGCCACCGCCATCAGGAAGCCGCCATCGCCCGTGAACGCCACGATCGGCCGATCGGGATGCGCCAGCCGCGCGCCCATCGCCCCCGGCACCGCATAGCCCATCGAGCCGAGCCCGTTGGAGGTGAGGAACTCGCGGGGCCCAAAGGCCTGCCACTTCTGCACCACCAGCAAGCGGCTCGCCCCGGCATCGCAGGTGGCGATCGTGTCGCGCGGGAGGACGGCGCGGGCGACCTCGACGGCGCGCTGCGGCGAAAGCCCCGTGCTCGGCGTGTTCAGCGCATCGCTCACCTGCTGCCGGAACGCGCGCGCCGACTTCTCCCCCCAATTGCTGCCCTCAGGGGCCCACTCGGCGAGTGCCGCCAGCAGCGCCTTGAGATCGCCCACGACCTCTGGATCGGCGGGAACCAGGGCGTCGAGGCTCGGCGTCGGGGACAGCGCCAGCACAGGCAGCTGGTAGGGCCAGGGCTTGGGTTGCAGCTCGACGGCGTCGAGCCCCACCGCCACGATCAGGTCCGCCTCGATGACGAGGTTGCGCTCGATCAGGCCGCCGATGATGCAGCCCGCCCGCAAGGGATGGTCTTCGGGGATCGCGCCCTTGCATTTGGATGTGGTGAGCACCGGTGCGCCGAGCCGCTCGGCGAGCCGCACGAGCTCGGACGATGCATGGGCCCAGAACACGCCGAGGCCAACCATCAGGATCGGGCGCTTGGCCCTGCGCAGCATGTCCAGCGCCGGCTTCAGGTCCGCCCGGTCGGGGCGGGAATTGACGATGTTGGGCAGCAGCGGCGGCTCGGCGAGATAGTCGCCGGCCTCCCGCGTGGTCTCGCTCTGCGGCAGCTCGAAGTGTACCGGCCCCGGCGGCGCGGCCGTGGTGACGCGCATGGCGCGGCGCACCTGCTGGCGCACGACTCGCGCATCAATGGTGGTGCTCCACTTGACCAGCGGCGCATAGACGGCTTGCTGGTTGATGCGCTGGCGCAGACCGGTCTCGTAGGTGGGGCGCGAATAGGCGTCCGTGATGGCGATCAGCGGCGCGCGATCGAGCAGGGCGTGCGCCACACCGTTGACCATATTGGCTGCGCCGGGTCCGCGCGTAGAGAGACACACGCCGGGGCTGCCGGTGATCTCGCCCCAGGTCGAGGCCAGCATGGCGCCGGCCACCTCCTGCTTCATCAGCAGGAATCGCATCTGGCGCTGGCGGCCGGCCTCCATCAGCTCCACCGACTCGCCGCCCGGATGCCCGACGATGAACGGCGTCCCGGCCTCCTTGAAGGCCGACGCAAGCACCTCGACGGTCGTGGCCACGCTTCCCTCCTCGTGCGGCGATCCGGTCGCGGCAAGCAACTTATACGAGAGCGCCGCCGTTGGCATGCGTTGTCTCGAGTCCCGCGCCTTGCGCTCGTCACATGCTCGCTCCACATCTTACCTCGATGCACAACTTCGATCGCGTGAGGAGACGGACACCCGTGTGGCGCGGCTTGGGCGTGGCAATTCTGACGCTCTGGGTAATGGCCGCGGGCGCCGGGGTCGGCCCTGCCCGGGCCGACGACCTCGACGACCTGAGCCGGCAGGTCCTCCAGCTCTATCGAGCCGGCCAGTTTGCCCAGGCCGTACCCCTGGCCGAGCGCCTGGTGGAGCTCAGCGGCCAGCGTCACGGCACCGACAGCAAGGCCTACGCGGCCGCCCTCTACGGGCTCGGCAACCTCCTGATCGGGGTCAGCCGCTACGCGGACGCCGAGACCGCGCTGCGGCGGGCGATCCCGATCTTTGCGCGAGATCCGGAGGCGCGAGGGGAGCTCGCGCGCGCGCAAGTGATGCTGAGCTCGGCGCTCGTCTACATGAACAAGCTCGAGGAAGGCGTGGCGCTGATGCGCAGCTCGGTCGAGGACCTCGCGGCGATCCTCGGCCCGATGAACCCCCTCGTGATCGTCGGCCTCAACAACCTTGCCCAGACCCTGCATGCGACGGGCCGTCCGGCCGAGGCGGAGCCGATCTATCGGCGCCTGATCGGCAGCGTCGAGGGCAACGCGCCCGACAATTACATCACGCTCGGCTCGCTGCATGCCAATCTTGCCGCCGTGTTGCAAGAGACCGGGCGGCGTGACGAGGCCCTCGGGGAGATGCGCCGTGCCGTCGAATATTTCCGCCGCATCGGCAACCGCGACCACCCGTTCCTGGCCACGGCGCTGAACAACCTCGGCTTCATGGAGAGCAGCGCCGGCCACCGGAGCACGGCGGAGGAGCTCTATCGCGACGCGCTCGCCATCATCGAACGCACGTTGGGCCGCAACGATCAAAGCTTTGCGACCACCCTGATGAACCTCGCAATGGTGGCCCGCGACGACAACCGACTGAGCGAGGCCGAGGCCCTGACCCGCGAGGCGCTGGCGACCTTCGAGAAGACGCTCGGCCCCGAGCATCCCAAGACCGTCACGGCGATCAACGGCCTGGCGCTGCTGCTCGCGGCGCGAGGCGATTGGACAGGCGCGCTCGCCTTGCACGACCGCGCCTCGGAGCTGGCGATCAAGCATGAGCAGGGGATGGTCGCCGATCGGCAGGCGATCGCCTCCTCCGTCTATGCCCTGGACGGCGCGGATTTCCCCGCCCACATGCGTGCCATCGAACGCGTCGCCCGCGACGATCCCGCCCGCCGCGATCAGGCGTTCAAACTGTTCCAGCGCAGCTTCAACACCCGCACCGCGGCCGCCGTGTCGCAAATGGTCGCGCGCATTGCCGCGGCCGGCGGGGCACTTTCCGCCCTGGTGCGCGAGCAGCAGGACCTGGGACGCCAGCGCACGCGGGTGGATCAGGCGCTGATCGCAGCGCTCGGCGCGCGCGGGGACACGCAAGCTCGGCAGGCTGAGCTGCGCACCGAGCTCCAGCGTATCGACGCGGCGCTCGCGCGCGTCGGCGGCGAAGTGAGGGAAAAATTCCCGGACTACACAACTCTGATAAAGCCCGAGCCCGTCTCCATCGCCGACCTGCAGCGCGTGCTCAAGCCCGACGAGGCCTTCGTGGGCTTCCTCGAGGTGCCGAGCAGCCCGAGCGTGCCGGCGGAGACGCATGCCTGGGTCGTCACGCGCGATCGGGTCCTTTGGCGTCGCCTCGACGCGTCCGACAAGCCGCTCGGCTGGCGCGTGCCGACGCTGCGGTGCGGGCTCGACACCGACGCGTGGACGCAAAGTCGCGACGCCTGCCGCGGCCTGACCGGCGTCTCGGGCCTGGCGGAAGGGGCACCGCAGCCTTTGCCGTTCAACCTCGGGCGCGCCTATGAGCTCTACCACGAGCTGTTTGCGCCCTTCGAGGATGTGCTGCGAACGCCGGATGGCAAGTGGCGCCACCTGCTCGTGGTCGTCTCGGGACCGCTCTCCGTCCTGCCGCTGCAGACGCTGGTGACGGAGCCGCCGGCCGAGGACTATCCGGCCGACCTCGACGGCTACGCCCACGCCAAATGGCTCGGCACGCGCCAGCCGATCACCATGCTGCCCTCCGTCGCGAGCCTCACGACGCTGCGCACCTACGCCAAGGCAAGCAAGGCCACGCGCCCCTTCGTCGGCTTTGGCAACCCGCTGCTCGCCGGACCCGACGGGACGGACAAGAGGGCCTGGGCGAAGCAGGCGTGCGCCAAGCCGGGCGCCGGTGAGGGTGCCCGCATCGCCGCCCACGATGTCGGCAAGGGCGTCGCCAAGGCGTTCGGCACGTTCTTCCGCGGCGGGCTCGCCGACGTCGAGGA
>Ga0209726_10002012_pt1 | contig 31018 bp, 26 predicted proteins | sample Subgrocontami54m_FD_187453 | JGI IMG/M metagenome (GOLD analysis project Ga0209726, IMG submission 187453) | Subsurface groundwater microbial communities from S. Glens Falls, New York, USA - GMW46 contaminated, 5.4 m (SPAdes) (version 3) | ecosystem: Environmental > Aquatic > Deep subsurface >... | reverse complement strand
CTCCTGGGCCTTCGCCTTGTCGCCGGCGTCGATCGCCTTCTTCACGCTCTTGATCGCCGTGCGCAGGGCCGAACGCAGGGCCGTGTTGTGCTTGCGGCGTTTCTCGGACTGACGGGCCGCCTTGCGCGCCCCCTTGGTGTTGGCCATATGCCCTTCTCTGGAAGGAAAATCGAAAAGTGCATGATTATATGGGCTTGGGCCCCGGTGGGCAACAGGATTTGCGGGAACCCGCGCGTGCCCACCGTATAATCGCGTGCATGAATCTGTTGCGGGCGCTAGCGACGGTCAGCAGCATGACGCTGGTTTCGCGCATCCTGGGCTTCGTGCGCGACGCCGTTATCGCGCGGCTTTTCGGGGCAGGGCTCTATACCGACGCGTTCTTCGTCGCCTTTCGCATTCCCAACCTGCTGCGGCGCCTGTTCGCCGAGGGCGCTTTTTCCCAGGCGTTCGTGCCTATCCTCGCCGAATACGTCACGCGCGAAGGGGAGGCGCAGGCCAAGCGCCTGGTGGACCGCACGGCGACCCTGCTCGCGCTTGCGCTCGCCGCGGTCACGGCGCTGGGCGTCGCGGTGGCCCCCGTCATCATCTACGTGAGCGCACCGGGGTTCGCCGCCGAGCCGGCGAAGTTCGACGTCACGGTGGCGATGCTGCGCGTCACCTTCCCCTACATCCTGTTCATCTCGCTGGTGTCGCTCTCCGGCGGGATCCTGAACACCTGGAAGCGGTTTGCGATCCCGGCGTTCACGCCGACCGTTTTGAACCTGAGCTTCATCGGCTGCGCGCTGCTGGCGGCGCCGTACTTCGATCCGCCGGTGAAAGTGCTCGCCTGGGCGGTGCTCCTGGGCGGTGCGCTGCAGCTCGCGCTGCAACTTCCGTCGCTCGCGGCGATCGGGATGCTGCCGCGGCCAAGCCTGGTCCCCGGGGACGAAGGCGTGAGGCGCATTCTGATGCTCATGGGTCCGGCGGTCCTGGGCGTGTCGGTGAGCCAGATCAGCCTGCTCATCAACACCATATTCGCCTCGTATCTGGAATCCGGCAGCGTGTCCTGGCTCTACTACGCGGACCGGCTGATGGAGTTCCCGACCGGATTGCTCGGCGTCGCCCTGGGCACCATCCTGCTGCCCAGCCTCGCCAAGTATCATTCGGAGGCGGCGACCGACGAATATTCGCGCCTGCTCGATTGGGGATTGCGGCTCACCCTCATGCTCGCGCTGCCGGCCGCCGTTGCGCTGGCGCTGATCGCGGTGCCGCTCATCACCACCCTGTTCCACTACGGCGAATTCGCCGAGCGGGACGTGTGGATGACCCGCCAGGCGCTCGTCGCCTACAGCGCGGGCCTGCTCGGGCTGATCATGGTCAAGGTGCTGGCGCCGGGGTTTTATGCGCGGCAAAATATCCGCACACCCGTCAGGATCGCCATCGTGACGCTGCTTGCCACCCAGGCGCTCAACGCGGCGCTGATCGGTCCCCTCAAGCACGCCGGGCTCGCGCTCGCGATCGGTCTCGGCGCCTGCCTCAACGCGGGGCTGCTGTACCACAAGCTCCGGGAGCACGGCATCTACCGGCCGCAGCCCGGATGGCCGGCCTACTTCGCCAAGGTGCTCTGTGCCATCGCCGCGATGGCCGCAGTGCTGTGGTACGCGATGGGGCCCGAGGCATGGTGGTTCGCGGCGCCGGGCGCAAAACGCTCGCTCGCGCTGGCGGGCATCGTCGCCGCCGGGGCTGCGGCCTACTTCGCCTGCCTGTGGCTGCTCGGCTTCCGGCTGAGGGACTTCCGCAGGAGGGCCGAGTGAGCCCGCAGCTCGACCGGTTCGCGGAGCTCGTCTCGCGCGATCAGTTCAACCTCGCCGAGGCGAGCCTGATGCTCGCGCAGGACGTCTATCCCCGAATCGAGATCTCGGCTTACCTCGAGCGCCTCGACGATATCGCGGCCGCGATCCGGGGACGCCTCGCGCGCGACGCATTCGCGGAGCAGAAAGTGCTCGCGCTGAACTACTACCTGTTCAACGACATGCGGTTCAGCGGCAACGTGGAGGACTATTACGACCCGCGCAACAGCTACCTGAACGAGGTGATCGAGCGGCGCACGGGGATTCCGATCACGCTGTCCATCCTCTACCTGGAAGTGGGCAGGCGCATCGGGCTGAACCTGAAGGGCGTTTCCTTTCCGGGGCATTTCCTGGTCAAGCTCGACGTGCGCAAGGGGCAGCTCGTGCTCGATCCGTTCACCGGCGGCGAGGCGCAATCCGAGGCCGGGCTGCGGCAGCGGCTGGCAAAGGTGCTTCCGTCCAGGCAGGCGGAGAGCACTTCCCTCGATCCCTATCTCGAGGCGGTGACGCCCCGCGATATCGTTGCCCGCGTGCTGCGCAATCTGAAGAGCATCTACGTGCAAAGCGGCAAGCTAGAGAACGCGCTCGCAGTCATGCAGCGCATGCTGCTGGTCGTGCCGGAGTCCGCCGAGGAACTGCGCGACCGGGGACTGCTCTACCAGCAGATGGAGTGCTTCAGGCCCGCGCTGTCGGACCTGCAGAACTATCTGCGGCGCCGTCCCGAGGCGCCGGACGCGGTCGAGGTGCACGGCAAGGTGGTCGAGCTCAAGCAGGCCTGTGCCAAACTGAATTGACGATAGTCTGAAGGAGGGAGAAACCATGAAACTGACGAGCAGCAGCTTCGCGGACAATGCCCGCATTCCCGGAGCGTTCGCTTTCGCGGTGCCCGACCCGGCGCAGCACGTTGCGCTGTCGTCCAATCGCAATCCCCACCTCAAGTGGACGGACGCGCCCAAGGGGACGCAATCGTTCGTCCTGATCTGCCACGACTACGACGTGCCGACCAAACCCGACGACGTGAACCAGGAAGGCAGGGTCGTCCCGAAGACGCTTCCCCGGGCGGATTTTTTCCATTGGGTGCTGGTCGACCTGCCGGCATCGCTCACCGAGATCCGCGAGGGCGAGTTCGCCGAAGGCGTGACGCCGCGCGGCAAGAAGGGGCCCGAAGCGGCGCACGGCGCGCGCCAGGGGATCAACGATTACACCGGATGGTTCGCGGGCGACAAGGACATGGGCGGCAACTACTTCGGGTACGACGGCCCCTGCCCGCCGTGGAACGACGAGATCCTGCACCACTACGTGTTCACCGTCTACGCGCTCGACGTGCCGCGGCTCGGCGTTTCCGGCGCCTTCACCGGCAAGGACGCGCTCAAGGCGATGCAAGGCCACATCCTCGACCGCGCGGTGCTCACCGGGATCTATACGCTGAATCCGGCGATGGGGGCCTAGGACGTGCTGCAAGAGGACGTAGGTTGGGCTGAGCGCCAGCGAAGCCCAACATCGCGGCGTCCGATCGTTGGGCTTCAGCCTTCGGCTTCAGCCCAACCTACGCGTTTGCACGGACGGAGCCCGCGGGGATGGGCTGTTAGCCGCTATAATTCAAAACTTTGCGTTTCAACAGCGGCTTTTCCATGCTGGTCACTCGTGGTGCGTGCGCTGCAGTATTGCCGCCGGTCGCGCTGACCATCGGCAACTTCGACGGCGTGCACAAGGGCCACCAGGCGATACTGGAGCGCCTCGTGCGCGAGGCGGAGGCGCGTTCGCTCGTTGCGTGCGTGCTCACCTTCGAGCCGCATCCACGGGAGTTCTTCGCACCCCAGTCGGCACCCACGCGGCTCACCTCGTTGCGCGAAAAGCTCGAATTGCTCGCCGCACGGGGCATCGCCCGGGTGCACGCGCAGCGTTTCTCGCGCGGATTCGCGGCGATGCCGGCCGAGGCGTTCATCGAGCAGGTCCTGCAGCGGACGCTGCGGGCACGCTGGATCCTGATCGGGGACGACTTCCGCTTCGGCGCGAAGCGCACCGGGGACGTGGCCCTGCTCTCCGCGCTCGGCTCCCGTTACGGCTACGAGGTCCATTCCGTGCACACCGTCGAGCACGCGGGGACCCGCGTGTCGAGCTCATCGGTGCGCGAGGCGCTCTGGGCGGGGGACCTAGCGCGCGCCGAGGCGCTGCTCGGCCGTGCCTACAGCATCAGCGGGCGCGTGGTGCACGGGAACAAGCTCGGCCGCGAACTGGGCTTCGCGACCGCCAACATCCAGCTCCAGCACAACCGTCCGCCGCTCATGGGCATCTACGCCGTGCGCGTACACGGCGCCGATACCCGGGTGCGCGACGCCGTGGCGAGCCTGGGCGTGCGGCCGACCATCAAGGCGGGCGGCCAGGCGATGCTCGAAGTGCATCTGTTCGACTTCGACGGCGAACTCTACCGGAAGCACCTGCGGGTCGAATTCCTGCACAAGATCCGCGACGAGGAGAAGTATTCGGACCTCGAGACGCTGCGCGCCCAGATCGCGCGCGACTGCGAGGCAGCGAGGCGTTTTTTGACTGCATATCGAAATGGCTGAAAAGAAAACCGACTACAAAGCGACGCTCAACCTTCCCGACACGCCGTTTCCGATGCGTGGCGACCTGGCGAAGCGCGAGCCCGGCTGGGTGGCCGACTGGCAGCGCAGCGACCTCTACCTCAGGATCCGCGAGGCCTCCAAGGGCCGGCCGAAGTTCGTGCTGCACGACGGCCCCCCCTACGCGAACGGCGACATCCACATCGGCCACGCGCTGAACAAGATCCTCAAGGACATCATCACCAAGTCGCGCAACCTCGCAGGCTACGACGCGGTGTACGTACCGGGCTGGGATTGCCACGGCATGCCGATCGAGCGCGAAATCGAAAAGCAGCACGGCCGGAATCTTCCGCCGGAGAAGACGCAGGCCCTGTGCCGCGCCTATGCGACCCGGCAGATCGAGCAGCAGAAGCGCGATTTCCAGCGCCTGGGCGTGCTGGGCGACTGGGACAACCCTTACCTGACCATGGCCTACGGGAACGAGGCCGGTGAAATCCGCGTCCTCGCGCGGATTTTCTCCGCCGGCTACGTCTACCGCGGCTTGAAGCCGGTCAACTGGTGCTTCGATTGCGGCTCGGCGCTCGCCGAAGCCGAGGTCGAATACGCGGACCGGAAGGACTTCGCCATCGACGTCGGCTTCCCGCTCGCGGAGGGCGAGCGCGAAAGGCTGGCGCGGGCATTCGCGCTGAACGAACCGCCGCGGGGACCGGTCCACGCGGTCATCTGGACCACCACGCCCTGGACGATACCCGCGAACCAGGCGCTCAACGTTCATCCGGACTTCGATTACGCGCTGGTTCCGACGAAAAAGGGCTGGCTGGTCCTGGCGAGCGAGCTGTGGAAGCAGTGCCTGGAGCGCTTCGGGCTCAAGCTTACCGAAGCTCCGGAGTCCGTCCGCACCTGCAAAGGCTCCGCGCTCGAGCAGATCCGCTTCAGGCACCCGTTCTACGACCGCGACTCGCCGGTCTACCTGGGCGATTACGTCACGCTCGACACCGGCACCGGGATCGTGCACTCGGCGCCCGCCTACGGCGTGGAGGACTTCGAGTCCTGCCGCCGCTACGGCATGAAGGACGAGGAGATCCTCACTCCGGTGATGGGCGACGGGAAATACGCGCCGGCGCTGCCGTTCTTCGGCAGCATGTCCATCTGGAAGGCGAATCCGGAGATCGTGAAGAAGATAGAGGAGACCGGAAACCTCTTCCACTGCGAAGACTACGTGCACAGCTATATGCACTGCTGGCGCCACAAGACGCCGATCATCTTCCGCGCGAGCACCCAGTGGTTCGCCAGCATGGACAAGTTGCCCGGGCACACGGGCGAGGCGCCGAGCGAAACGCTGCGCCAGTCGGCATTGCGCGCGGTCGAGGCGACGCGCTTCTACCCGGCGTGGGGCAAGGCGCGGCTGCACGCGATGATCGCGGGTCGCCCGGACTGGACGCTGTCGCGCCAGCGCCAGTGGGGCGTGCCGATGCCGTTCTTCATCCACCGCGAGACCGGGGCCTTGCATCCCCGCACCCCGGAGCTGCTGGAGCAGGTCGCGAAGCGCGTCGAGGCCGGCGGCGTCGAGGCCTGGCAGACGCTCGACCCGAAGGAATTGATCGGCGAGGACGCGGCGCAGTACGCCAAGGGCCGCGACACCCTGGACGTGTGGTTCGACTCCGGGTCCACCCACGAAACCGTGATGCGCGGCTCCCACAAGGCGAGCCTCAAGTTCCCGGCCGACCTGTACCTCGAAGGCTCGGACCAGCACCGCGGCTGGTTCCATTCGTCGTTGCTCGTCTCGTGCATGCTGAACGGCCGCGCTCCCTACGACGCATTGCTCACGCATGGATTCATGATCGACGAGCACGGGCGCAAGATGAGCAAGTCGGTGGGCAACGCCATCGCGCCGCAGGAAATCTGCAATACGCTGGGCGCGGAGATCCTCAGGCTCTGGGTGGGGTCGACGGACTATTCCGGGGAGATCGCGCTCTCCGAGGAGATCCTCAAGCGCGTCGTCGAGGCCTACCGGCGCATCCGCAACACGCTGCGCTTCCTGCTCGCCAACACCGCGGACTTCGACCCCGGGCGGCATGCGCTGCCGGTGTCCGAATGGGCCGAGATCGACCGCTATGCCCTCGCGCTGACCGCGAGGCTTCAGGCGAGCGTGATCGCCGACTACGAGCGCTACGAATTCCATCCCATAGCGGCGCGGCTGCAGACCTTCTGCTCGGAGGACCTGGGCGCGTTCTACCTGGACGTCCTGAAGGACCGGCTGTACACGTGCGGCGCGGATTCGCGCGCCCGGCGCTCGGCGCAGAACGCGCTCCATCACATCGCCCAGAGCCTGGTGCGGCTGATGGCGCCCATCCTTTCGTTCACCGCGGAGGAAGCGTGGCGCCACATCGGCGCCGGCAGCGAGAGCGTATTCCTGCACACCTGGTACGAACTGCCCGCGGTTTCGGATGCGCAGATGCTGCTCGGCCGATGGGAGCTGATCCGGCAGGCGAAAGCCGAGGTGCAGAGGGAGCTGGAGACGCTGCGCGCCGCGGGGAAGATCGGTTCGTCGCTGCAGGCCCAGGTGGAGGTCCGCGCCTCCGGCGAGAAGTACGCCGCGCTCGCGGCGCTGGGCGAGGACCTGCGCTTCGCGCTCATCACTTCGCAGGCCGTGGCGCGCGAGGTGGGCAGGGACGAGGACGCCGGGGTGCTCGCCGTGCCCAGCGCGTTCCCGAAGTGCGGTCGTTGCTGGCACTACCGCGCCGACGTCGGCGCGGACGCCGGCCGGCCGACGCTGTGCGCCCGCTGCGTGGAAAACCTCCGCGGCGCCGGCGAGCAACGGCGATTCGCCTGAGGCCATGGATACCGGACGCCTGCGCGGCGCGCTGGCCTGGGTGGCGGTCGCGCTGGCCGTCGCGCTGGCCGACCAGGGCACGAAGCACCTGATCGGCGTCCTGCTCGATCCGGGCGAGGGCCGGCGCATCACCGGGTTCTTCAACCTCGTGCTGGTCTTCAACCGCGGCGCCGCGTTCAGCCTGCTCGCCGACGCGGCCGGCTGGCAGCGCGAACTCTTCGCGGGAATCGCGCTCATCGCCTCGGCGGTCATCGTGGTGCTGATCTTCCGCAACGCCTCCGAGCGCCTGTTCTGCGCCGGCCTGGCGCTCATTCTGGGGGGCGCAGTGGGGAACCTGTGGGACCGCGTCGCGCTCGGGCACGTGGTCGACTTCCTCGACTTTCACGCCGCGGGCTACCACTGGCCGGCGTTCAACCTCGCCGACAGCGCCATCACCGTCGGGGCCGCGCTCCTGATCCTCGACGGATTCCGCGCGCGAAAGCCGCGCGCCGAGTGAGCCTTGCCTGGGCTAGAATCCTCCGATGAGCGAATTCGAAAGGGAAGTGCTGCTCGCCAATCCGCGCGGGTTCTGCGCGGGGGTGGAGCGCGCCATCGGCATCGTCGAGCGCGCGCTCGAGATGCACGGCGCGCCGATCTACGTGCGCCACGAGGTCGTGCACAACAAGTTCGTCGTCGAGGACCTGCGCCGCAAGGGCGCGATCTTCATCGAGGATCTGTCCGTGGTGCCCGCGGGGGCGACGCTGATCTTCAGCGCCCACGGCGTATCCAAGGCGGTGCGCGCGGAAGCGCAGGCCCGCGGCCTGCGGGTGTTCGACGCGACCTGTCCGCTGGTCACCAAGGTGCACGTCGAGGTCGAGAAGATGCGCCGCGAGGGCAGCGAGGTCGTCATGATCGGCCACCGCGGCCACCCCGAGGTCGAAGGGACGATGGGCCAGGCGGCCGACGGCATGTACCTGGTCGAGACGGTGGCGGACGTCGCGCGGCTGGCGGTGCGCGATCCCGGCAAGCTCGCCTACGTGACGCAGACCACCCTGTCGGTGGACGATGCGGCGACGATCGTCGAGGCCCTGCGCAAGCGCTTTCCATCCATCACCGGCCCGAAGAAGGATGACATCTGCTACGCGACGCAGAACCGGCAGGACGCGGTGAAATTCATGGCGCTGCAGAGCGACCTGGTCATCGTGGTCGGCTCGCCGAACAGTTCCAACTCCAACCGCCTGCGTGAAGTGGCGCAGGGCCGGGGCGTCGAGGCCTACATGGTGGACAACGCGCAACAACTGCGTCCGGAGTGGGTCACGGGCAAGCGGCGGATCGGCGTGACCGCGGGCGCCTCGGCCCCCGAGGTGCTGGTCCAGGCGGTGATCTCCAAGTTGAAGGAGCTCGGCGCCGCGCGCGTGGTTCAGCTCGCCGGCACCGCGGAGAACGTCGTCTTCCCATTGCCCAAGGGGCTCGCGGTCTAGAACCTAGTATCCGCCGCCTGAGCGCGCGAGCGGGTCGAACGGCGTCCCCTTGGGGGGCAGGTATTCGACCTCGACCTCGATCTCGCTCTTCACCACCACGCCGTTCAGGGCGCCAGGCGAGAAGCGCGCGGCGGCGAATGCCGCAAGCGCGGATCGCTCGAATACGCCCTCGGGTTCGGCGCGCAGCACCGTGACGTCGTCGACGTCGCCCTGCTCGTTGATCCTCACGCGCAGCGCCACCCGGCCTTTCGCGATCTTTGCCTCTGCAGGATGATCCGGCGCGATCGCCTGCAAAGGCACGGGGGGGCGGTCCAGTTGCGATGCGGAGTAATAGCGCGGAAGGACGCCGCGGGACTCGGAAGTCCCCGGTCCGGGTGAAGCATCCTGATCCGGGAGTGCGGAATGCTCCACCGCTACGGCGGGGGCGCGCGCCGCTGCCGCCAAGGACAGCCGCGCGGTCATCGCGGCCTGGAATCCCCGGGCAGGCGCGGCTGCGCGAGGGGAACCCAGGACGTAAAGCGCCGCGCTATGCAGAAGGACCGACGCGGCGACCGCCGTCCCCAGCCGCACCCAGGGCGGCGCGCCGGACCCTGGCATGCCGCGCATCGCCGTTGCGGGAGCGTCGCAGTCGGCAGTCGCCGGCATCGGCATCTATTGCGCCATCTCGCGCCAGCTGACCCGCTTGCCCGTCGGGTTCGGCGTGTCGAAAGGCGCGGGGATCGTCGTCTGCTTCGCGTCGGAGGTCGTGGAGATCACCACCGTCTTGCCGCTGGGCAGCCGTATGATGTTCAGCCCCACGGCGAGCGAAGACGACAACTTCTGGGAAACGGCCAGTCCGGGGCTGTTCGCCACTGCGGTTCCCGTGGCGAAGTTCAGGTAGTTGAGCCAGCTGTAGCCGCCGATGGTGCAGGCCGTGGTTTGCGGCACGTTGCTTGCCACCACCAGCGTTCCGAGCTGCAACCTCATGTCCACGTTCACGCGCTCGCCGCTGTCGGGCAGATCGACGAACCAGCCGTCGGTCGAGGTGCATTGCGCGTCGCAGTTGATCGTGCGCGTGGCGCTCGCCCCCGATCCGACCACGGTCATGGTCATCTTCTTCAGCGAGGTGCGAAGGTCGGCATACGCCGTGGCCGTCAGCGGATCCTTGATGGCGTAGATCGACTGGACCTGCAGGTTCGGGATATCGGAAGCGCCGACCAGGCGCCCGGTGGCGACGTACACGAATGGGTCGTTGCCGACCTCCGCGAGCTCGGGCCGCGTCGTGATCGGTTGTCCCGTGCCGTCCGGCGACTTGGCGGTGGCGAGCCGGGTCGCCTCCCGCCCGCTGGGGGCGATCGTGTCGTTGACGTCGAAGCGCCAGATGTTCCCCAGCAGATCGACGCCGTAGACGCGCAGCGTGGTGTTGTCCACCATCGTGTTGTCGACCCAGTTGGTGATGTGATTGAGCCCGCTCGGGGACCCTGCGCTCCCGGTGCCGGTGGAGAGCTTGTAGATGATCCTGCCGGTCGCCGCGTTCAGCACGTAGAGATAGCCCACCCCGTCGCCGGCGCCGGCCGGAGAGCTGACGTTGTTGTAGCCGGAGGTGACGAACACGACCCAGGTGCCGTCGGCGAGCTTGCTGACGAGCGGGTTGCCGAACGTATAGCCCACATGGCAGTCCGCGCCCCAGGTGGCCGAATTGGCGGAGTCGTAGCAGGTGCTGCTCCACTTGAATTCCCACAGGCCCTTGGGCGCGACGGGGTTGGTGACGTCGAGCGCGTAATAGCCCTTGCCGCCCGAGTTCAGGCCGGCGACGAGTATGGTCTTCCAGCTGCCCGCCGTGGTGTCGTAGATGTCGCCGACGCTGGGGGTGCCGTCGACGGAGTAGGTATGGTTGTTGGCGTAGTTGTCGTCCGCGAGCTTGTACAGATTGGGCAGGACCATCGACGGGATGACCGCCCATGCCTCCTGTCCGCCCTGGGTGTCGCTGGCCGACGTTCCGGCATAGAACGCGTGCAGCATGCCGTCGTTGGCCGCGGCGTAGACCATGGGCGTGCGGTTCGCGTTGGCGGACTTGTAGGCGGAGTAGCCCGAGTCGGTGTAATCCGCGAACGGTCCTTTGACGTAGACGGGCTGGGCGTTGATGATGTCCCCGAGCACGTGTTCGCGCGCGCGGTACAGGGTGTTCAGATCGTTGGCGACGAAGCCCTCCTTGCCCCGCTGGCCGCGCACGAAATTGACCAGGTTCGCCCCCGCGGCCGCCGTGCGCTGATCGACCTTGCCGCCCGTGCCGTCGGTCATGGAAGGATACTGGCTGAGCAGCGCCACCTGGGCCGAGCCGAAATTGGCCTGCTCGCTCGCGCTGAGCCCGGTGGACGCGCTGCCCGTCGGAGCGCCGCTGCCGTCGCACGCGGAAGTGTCCCAGGTGAAGCTCGCCAGGTTGTCCGTCGCGCCGCTGCGGAACAGGTAGATCGAGCGGTTGTCGCAGGCGTTCTTGGCCTTCGCGTCGAGCTTGGTCTGCGCTGACCAGACGACGGCGGAATTGACGTCGCCGGTATCCAGATTGATCTCGTGGGCCTCGACCTCGCCGGTCCACTTCCCGGTTACGTACTTGGCGGTGTAGGCGAAGTTGTCCCCCGCGACCGGCTCGAGGTTCGAAGTTGCCGCGGCCGCGGCCGAGGCCACGCGGGCATTGATGCCCGCAAGCGCGCTCGCCAGGCCGTCGATGACCGTGTCCGGATCGGCAGCGCTGAAGAACTGTCCGCGCCCGTTCGCGGCGGCGTGCCAGAGGTCGTCGAGCGCCGTGGGGCTGTCGGCCGATGGCACGGGCCAGCTCTTGGTGCCGGCGCGTATATCGGCGAAGTCGCCCGTCGTCGAGGTCCTGTAGTCGGGCTTGAAGACGAGGGTACCCGAAAGCCCCAGGCCCATGGTGAAGGTGGTCATATGCTGCCAGGTCGCCTTGTCGTCCTCGGAGCCCTGGCCGGTCGCCGGGACGATGTCCGCGGAGACGTCGGTCACGCCGTCCGCCGCCAGGGAACCGGCCGGCCGCAGGTCGGTGTTGTAGTAGTACTGCGCCACGTCGGCGAGCGAACCGGTGCTGCCTCCGGTTCCCGCCCCGGTCGACGAGCACGGCCAGGCGGCGCATCCCGACGGGGGCTGCGGGAGCGCCACCCCGGTCGGCCGCTGCGGATTCGGGTTGGGCAAGGCCGGCGCGCTCGCGGTGCAGGCGGGCGTGAGCCAATCGGCCGTCGCCCAGGAGGTGGGGCCCACGGTGGAGACAGTGGGCGCTCCGACCGCGGTGCCGCCGGAGTCGTAGAAGGTGGTCGTGGTGGTCGTCGTGGTGCGGTACTGGATCCGCTGCTGCCCCGACGGGCAGCCGCTGCTGCGATAGCGGTATTCGTTGCTCTGGTCGGTGGAGATGGTCGAGCTGCCCTGGGTGCCGTCCCACATGGGCCGGGGCGCGACGGCGAGGTCGCCGTCCTCGTTTCCGACCGCCGTACTGTCGAGCTTGTCGCCACTGTTCCCGTTCCAGTAGCCGTCGGTGGTGAGGATGGTGAAGTTCTGCTGGCAGGCGTACAGGACCGGGTCGCCGGTCATGCCGTTGTTGATGCCGTCCTGCTTGCCGGCGTAGTGGCGCCCCACGCGCGACAGCGCTTCCCTCAGCGGTGTGCTCGAGTTGGGGGTCTGCGCGAACAGCTTGGTGAACCAGTTGGATTTCTGGGTGGCGTCGAAGTCGGCGATCGGCAAGTAGTAGTTCGAGCTGACCGGGCTCCCCGGGCTGATGGTGATGAACCCCACCCGGTAGCTGTTGGTGAGTTGCACGAAGGAGCGGCTCGCCGCGCTCTTCATCATCATGATGCGGGTGCGGTAGTAGCTGTACCAGTTGGCGAAGTTTGTCCGTTCGTCGCTGCCGCCGGGACCGGATGTGGCACTCACGATGACCTTGGTCCAGGTGCCGCCGCCGGTCGCCGCGAACGGGCTGGTGCCGGGGCTGTCGATGCACGGCGCTTGGTTGTATGTGAGCGTCTGCGTGCCGCTGTAGGAATAATAATAGGCGGCCTGCGCAGTGTCGCTGCTGCTGCCGCTCAGCGTGTTGGCGTCATAGGCCAGGAAGCTGGTCGAAAGGTTGACGGTGGTGGTCCCGCTGTATCCGTTGTACTTCGCCGCAGTGAAGCTTTGATCAGGAAAGTTGCTGCCGTCCGCGTTCTTCGGCGCTACGTAGGTGATGTTCGGGTTGTAGTACATCGTGTTGCACCGATAGTTCTTGTAGCCGACCTTGGAGATGTAGGACTCTTCGTTGTCGGGCATGTGGCCCCAGGCCATGGAGCCCGAGGTGTCCATCAGGTACATGATGTTAGGCTTCACCTGGGCCGAGGTCGTGCTGGCGAGCGGGACATTCGATATGTCGGTCAGCGCGGCAAAGCCGGTCCCGGAGGTCGCGACGAAGCACGCGAGCGCCCCGTACGCGAGGGACTTGCCGAAGTTCCTGTGGAATCTCTTGCCGAATGGGCTCATGGTCGACCCCTTTAATACATGATTGCCTGCACGTAACTCACGGTGTTCCTCGGGCCCGCGCTGCGCACGGTCACGCGGTAGAAGGGTTGCGTGGTGTTCGAGAGGGACTGACCGCCGTAGCCGGCGCCGCTCCTCGACCCGCCGGCCGCAGCGGTGCCGATGGTCACGCACTGCTGGTTGGGATCGTTGACGGTGAGTCCGCCGTTCCTGCACATACGGTGCACGATGTAGCGGATTTCGTTGCCGGTACCGTCGTCGGCGGTCACCAGCCTGGCGTTGTTCGTCCAGTCGAAGGTTGCCGGGTTGAACGCCACCTGCCAGCTCGAGTAGTAGCCGGGAACCAGGTCCGTCTGCAGCGTCGTCCCGCCCTGCGCCGTCAGCCAGGCGCGCCCCGCCTCGACGCCCATGTCCGCGACCGAGGTCGCGTTTGCCTTGAACGCCAGGTTGCCCGCGATGGTGACGCCGGTCCCCACCTGCCTGAACATGGCGAGCCCGGCGAGGGTCATCGCCACCAGTACCACCAGCGCGATGAAGAGCACGACGCCGCGCTGCTCGCGCAGCGGTGCGCCTGGGTGCCTGCTGCTGAAATTGGATTTAGTCATTGGCCCAGATCACGTTGCGCAAGGGGACGATGGCCTGATAGACGCGGTAACGGTAGTGCCGCCAGTCGTTCGCGTCCCCGGGACCGCTGTCCGCGGTCCCGTCGACGTTCCTCATGGTGAATGCGCCGGCCGCCCAGGTCGGCGCCGTCGGCGTCACGGCGTCCTTCTCGTACTGCTGGCTGCGCGCAAGGAGCGCGACCCGGATCGCGCGCACCTTCGACCAGTTGATCGTGCCGGTCAGCGGCGGCGATTGCAGCGTCGCGGTCCATTCGCATACCGGAACCACGCTGCCGGCAGGGCAATCGACCTGGTTGTTGCCGTTGTCGTCGTAGCCGTACTGCGCCTGCAGGTCGACGATGCCCTCGGCGACTTCGGTCCAGATGGTCGAATTGCGAAAGCCTTCGCTCGAAGCGAGGGTCCGGACGTTGCGGATCTGCCAGGTATTCAGCTGCGGGGCCGGCCCGAGGTTGTAGAGGCTGCCGGTGGTGAACGCGATGCCCAGTCCGGCTGCGTTGTTGTAGCGCGAGTTGACGTTCTGTCCCAGATAGTTGACGTAGGCCATGTTGGCGTGGCCTATGCTCGCGCCGTCGGTGAACGGAACGCCGTCGGCAACGTCATTCTGGGTGACCTCCGCCAGCACGCATTGCGCGGGGCTGTTTCCGGCCGCGACCACCAGGTCGCCCTTCTGTAAACCGGCGCGGCCACGGGTCCTCTTGGTCGTGTTGCTGGATGTGGTGAAGGTCTGGTCCGCGACGAAGATGCTCGAATTTCCCCACAGGACCGTCAGCGTGTCCGGGGCGCCGCCGGCGCCGTCGGTGATTACGACGGGAGACAAGGCAAAGGTGAAGTTCGTCGGCGCGCGCAGGGGATCGTAGGCGTTGACCGTGCAGCCCATGAAGGTGGAATTCCCGAAACCGTATCCGGCGAGCTTGAGATCGCGCTCGAGGTTGAACATCGCGATCGTTCCCGCGATCTGGGCGTCGCTGCCGGAGGTGGTGGTTCGCTTGCGCGTTTCCCAGACCGCCAGCACCTGGAAGATCACCACGATGCCGATCAGGCCGATCGCCACGCCCACCATGATCTCCAGCAGGCTGAAGCCGCGCTGGCTGTCGCGCGGGCGGACCGGAGTGCGGAACATGGCGATCATCGCGCGCATTCAGTTGATGAAAGTCACCACGCTGTGCCGGCGGGGCGCGGCGTCGAGCGAGGCCCTCCAGCACAGCGTCACGGTGACGCGGTTGAAATTGCCCGCGGTCGTGTCGACGAGGATCTGCTGCATCGATGCATCTGCACCGGCAAGGCGCGTGGTGCCACCGGTGATCGTGCCCAGCCACGCGGTGACCAGCGCGTTCCCGGAAGCGGTGCCGGAGAAAACGCAGCTGTTGATCGCGCCGTCCGTCTGGTGCCGGAACGTCACGAGCGAGGCCTGGATGGTCGCCGCGTTGGTTCGATTGACGCTGACCCACATCTGGTTGAGGATCTGGTCGGCCAGATTGGCGGCCTCGATCCGGTACTGCGCGTCGGATTGCGCGGAAATCGCGGAGGTCTGTATCGCCACGAGGCTGAGGATCCCCAGCGAAAAGATGAGAATCCCCATCAGGGCCTCGATCAGGAACACGCCTTGTTGCGGTTTGCGCATGATCGGCCTCAGCAACTGCGCGTGTCGGTTGCGGCGACCACGGCCGGGTCGCACATCCGGGCCTGGCCGCCGACCGATATGACGACGTTCATGCATCGCATGGGCCCGGTCGGCGCGCACGCCCCGCCCGAGGGGTTGCTGAACGCGATCGTCGCCGCGGCGGCGAGCGTGGTGGTGCCGAACCCGTTGAACGTCACCGAGGAATTCGCCCCGCCGTCGATCTGCACCGAGGGCGCGGACGCCTGGGCCGAGCCCTCGGCCATCGCTTTGGCCTCGATGAAATCGTAAAGGCCCGTGGTCGGGTCCAGCGCGCGCACGATCCAGTTCTGTCCCGTCGGGCTGAGGGCCGTGGTGTTGCGGTTGGTCACGTCGGCGTCGTCGTTCGTGAGGATGATCTGCACCTGGGCGTTGCGCCGCACGGCCTCGCCGCGGGCCGACTGCACGCCGGCGAGGAAGGACTCCGCGGCCGTACGCAACTTCGTGTTCTGGATGTAGGTGGTGAACGCCGGCAGTCCCATCACGAGCAGCATCGACACGATCGCGAGCCCGATCACCAGCTCGATCAGGGAAAAGCCGTTGCCCGGCTGGCTGATCAGCATGAGCCGTCCTTCTTCAGGACCCAGCAGGTGCTTCCCGCCCCCACCCAGCCGGTGGGGAGGCCGACGGTCGTGCGGACGTTGGTCTGGTCCACCGAATAGACGAAGCCCGAGGTGCCCTGGGCGGTGATGCCGGTCGCGGTCGCCGTGAAGCCGGTCGCGGACAGGTTGGAGCACGCATAGGTGAAATACCTTCCCGCGGGAAGCGGGGCGACCGTGCCCGCCACGCAGGCGCCGAGGTAGGTGCGGTTGTCCTGGAAGAACTGCTCCAGCTTGACCCGCATGTCCGACAGGTTCGAGGTGGCCTCGATGAGCTTTCCGCGCTGGATGTATTGGGTGTACGCCGGGACCGCGACGGCGGCGAGGATCGCGACGACCACGACGACGATCATGAGTTCGATCAGGGTGAATCCACGGACTTTGGGCATTGTTTTCTCCGCACTGGTTTGAATGATAGTGACGGCGCCGCCGCGGCCCCAACTTCTCCCGACGGAAGGCCGGATTGCCGGCCCGAACGGCGCGGGCGGGGCGGCGCGACATGAAATATGTCACAAACCCATGCGATGATGGGCCCCGCGGCCCTCCGGAGGAGCCACGAGATTAGACATAGTCCATGAGTTCCCCTAAACTGGGGTGTATGGACAAGGTCTCCTACACCCGGGAAACGGTCGCGGAACTGCTGCGCGAACGCGGCATCACGCCCACGCACCAGCGCATCGAAATCGCGCATGCCATGTTCGACCGGCAGACGCACCTGTCAGCGGACCAGATCCTCGCCATCGTCAACGCGCGCCACGCCGAGACCTCCAAGGCGACGGTCTACAACACGCTGAAGCTGTTCCTGGAGAAGAAGCTCATACGCGAGCTGATCGTCGATCCGACCAAGGTGGTCTACGATCCGAACACCACCCCGCACCACCACCTCTACGACGTCGCGACGGGCCGGCTCACGGACATCCCGGCGGGCGAGATCGAGGTGGTCGGCCTGCCGCCGCTCCCGCCGGGCGTCGAGGCCGAGGGCATCGACATCATCGTGCGCACGCGGCCGCGCGCCTGAGTCCCTCGCGCGGCTTGCCCTGATATAATCATGCCCCTCTTCGGCGCCGTCCGGCGCCGCAGGCGTGCTGGCGTAGCTCAGTTGGTAGAGCAACTGATTCGTAATCAGTAGGTCGGACGTTCGAGTCGTCTCGCCAGCACCATCTTTCAGGCACCTGCGGCAATTTCGACAAACAAGCGTAGTGTTAGCCGGGGAACCGTATTCCCCGCCGGGATTTCGGCTTGTTGCTGTCGGCGATCTTCGGCGGGGCCGCAATGCGGCCCAATAGCGTCACGTTGTGAACCTGGCGCAACAACGGGCGCGGACGCTTTGGGTGCGCTAGCGAACGGACGGCGAAGGGGTCTGGATCTATAAAGAGATTCTCAAATTGGGTCATGCGAACCCCACCCCCTGCCGTTCACCCTCAAAGGAAAGTCCACGATGAAAACCATGCTGCTGATATCCGCCGTCATTGCCTGCGTCCTGTCGGCGCCTGTCGTATCAGCGCAGGAAAGATCCGCGCCCGCCAAGCCGGCGATGAGTATGGACATGGACAAACAAATGCCCCAGATGCAGCAGAACATGAAGAAAATGCAGCAGCAGATGGACAGACTCCGGGCGACCACCGACCCGCAGGAGCGCCAGAAGCTGATGCAGGAACACATGCAGACCATGCAGGAATGCATGAAGACGATGCACGGCATGGGCGGCCCGATGATGAGCATGATGGGAGGCAAAGCCGGCGGACCCATGATGAAGATGGATCCGAAGCAGCGCGAGGACTTCATGCAGCGCCGCATGGACATGATGCAGATGATGATGGAGCAGATGCTGCAGCATGACCAGATGATGGAGTCCATGCCCGCCAAGTAACTGCGCGACCGTAGTTCTTGGGGCGTTCTGCATCCGCTTCGTGTCGGCTGATCAACTGTCAATTCATGGAGAAATCGAGAATGCGCAAATTCTGGGCGGCCTTGGCGGTGTTGGTCACGTTAAGCCTTGCCGGCTGCGGCTATAACACACTTCAGAGCAACGACGAACAGATCAAGGCGAGCTGGTCGGAGGTGGTGAACCAGTACCAACGCCGTGCGGACCTGGTTCCCAACCTGGTGAATACCGTAAAGGGCTTCGCCGCACAGGAAAAGGAGGTGTTGCTTGGCGTCACCAACGCCCGCGCCAAAGTCGGCAGCATCCAGGCGACCCCGGAGCTCCTCAACAGCCCTGAGGCGTTTGCCAGGTTCCAGGCCGCCCAGGGAGAGCTGTCGGGCGCCCTGTCCAGGCTGCTGGTGGTGTCGGAGAACTATCCGCAGTTGAAGTCCGACGCCAACTTCCGCGACCTGCAGGCACAGCTGGAAGGCACCGAAAACCGCATCGCGGTTGCGCGCAACCGCTACATCAAGTCGGTGCAGGAATACAACGTGACGGTGCGCTCCTTCCCCTCCAACCTGACGGCGATGGCGTTCGGATACAAAGAGAAGCCCAACTTCACGGTGGAAAACGAAAAGGAAATTGCCAAGCCGCCCAAAGTGGATTTCGGGCCGGCGCCGGCCAAACCCCAAGGCGAGGCTCAGGGAGCCGCCAAGTGACGGCGGTGAACGCGGCAAGAGCGGCATTTCTTGCGTTCGCATTTTGCTGGGCTCTCGTAGCGGGAGCGCAGGTCCCGGTCCCGCCCTTGACCGGACGCGTCACCGACCAGACCGCCACGCTCACCGCAGAGCAGAAGGCAGCCTTGGAGCGGACCCTGCAGGCGTTTGAAGCCAGGAAAGGCAGTCAGCTCGCGGTGCTCATGGTTCCCACCACCGCTCCGGAAGCGATCGAGCAATATGCCTTGCGCGTTGCGGAGCAATGGAAGCTGGGCCGCAAGAAGATAGATGACGGTGCGATTCTGGTCGTCGCCAAGACCGACCGCGCGCTGCGCATCGAGGTGGGGTACGGCCTGGAGGGAGCGCTCAATGACGCCACCAGCAAGCGCATCATCAGCGAGATCATTGCGCCGCGCTTCAAGCAAGGGGATTTCTATGGCGGGATTACTGCCGGGGTCGACCGGATCATCCGTGTCATTGACGGCGAGCCGTTGCCGGAACCCAAGGGAAGACCCGCTGGCGGCGGGGCAGACATTCAGCAGTATTTGCCAGTCCTTCTTATCCTTGCGCTCGTGATAGGCGGGGTGCTTCGCGCCGTGTTGGGCAGGTTTCCAGGGGCGCTCGTCACCGGCGGCGCCGTGGCGGTTGTCGCTTGGTTAGTTGCCGGCGCGGTATCCATCGCCTTGGTCGCGGGCGTGATCGCGCTCTTGTTCACGTTGCTCGGCGGCGGCATGGGCCTGCTCGGCGTCGGGGGTCGTCGTGGCGGATTCGGCACAGGCGGGTTCGGTGGCGGCGGCTTTGGCGGTGGCGGTGGCGGCTTTGGCGGCGGCGGCGCGTCGGGCCGGTGGTAAACATGGACATCAAACGCATCCTAAGACATCTCGTCATGACCCGCTGGGAGGTCAACCGGGCTTTCCCCCGCCAAACCTTGATCGCGATCGAGCAAGCGGTCAAAGCGAGCGAGACCGCGCACGTCGGAGAGATCCGTTTCGCGGCGGAAGGTGCGCTGCACGGTACGCCGCTCTTCAAAGGGCAGTCCGCGAGAGAACGCGCGGTCGAGGTGTTTTCGCAACTGCGCGTGTGGGATACCGAGCACAACAACGGCTTGCTGATCTATCTGTTGCTCGCCGACCGGGCCGTGGAGATCGTTGCCGATCGCGGGATACACGCGAAGGTGGGCTCTGGGGAATGGGAAAGCATCTGCCGCAAGATGGAAACTGCCTTCAAACAGGCGAACTACGAAGGCGGCGTCGTCAGCGGCATTCAGGCGGTGACGCAGCATCTGATGAAACACTATCCCGCTTCCGGCGCCGGTCAGAATGAATTGCCAGACAAACCGGTGGTGCTGTAGCTGAACCACGCCTGTCATCCTCCCCGCTGAGCGCGAGTCAACTTAGTGCCGTCGGGTGGCTCGGCGCACAGTGACAGTGCATTGCAGGACCGAAATGGTCGAGCGCTTCGCTGCGGAAAAGCCCACCCAACTCTCTGTAACTTCTCGGAAAGCAGGCGACAAAGGCAGAGTGGCACACCACTTGCTTAGTAAGTAGCGAATCATCGGCCAACGGTGGCCGCAAGACGAGCAATGGCGCTCAGCATGCGACGGGGAGAAACCTGTCGAGGGCTGGCGCCGTTTTTTTTGGTTTGCGTCGCGCGCTCGAAGAGGCAAGCAATGAAGCTGATCGTGGTCGGCAACGGCATGGTGGGCCAGCGCCTGCTGGAGCATTTCGTCGCGCGCGCCGAAGGTGGCGCAGCGGAAGTGACCGTGCTCTGCGAGGAGCCGCGCGCCGCCTACGATCGCGTCCGGCTCACCAGTTTCTTCTCGGGCAAGTCGGCCGACGATTTGAACGTGGTTCCGGCCGGGTTCTTCGAGCAGCCCGGAATGAATCTGCGCCTGGAGGACGCGGCCGTCGCGATCGACCGCAAACGCAAGCGCGTGCGTTCCGTGCGCGGCGGCGAGCTGCCCTACGACAAGCTGGTCCTGGCGACCGGCTCCTACCCGTTCGTGCCGCCGCTGCCCGGCAAGGACCGGCCCGGCTGCTTCGTCTATCGCACCATCGAAGACCTCGAGGCGATCCGCGCCGCGGCGGCGGGCGCGAGGGTCGGAACCGTCGTCGGCGGAGGGCTGCTCGGGCTGGAGGCCGCCAAGGCGTTGAAGGATCTCGGCCTGGAGACGCACGTCGTCGAATTCGCGCCGAGATTGATGACCGTGCAGCTCGACGACGTGGGCGGCCGGCTGCTGCGCCGGAAGATCGAGGCGCTCGGCGTGACCGTGCATACGTCGAAGAACACGAAGGAGATCGGCGACGGCGCCGCGTGCCGCCACCGGATGGCGTTCCTGGACGGCAGCGCGCTCGAAACCGACCTGATCGTCTTCTCCGCCGGGATCCGGCCGCGCGACGACCTCGCCCGTTCGGCAGGCCTCGCCGTGGGCGAGCGCGGCGGCATCGCGATCGACAATCACTGCCGCAGCTCCGACCCCGATATCTACGCGGTGGGCGAGTGCGCGCTGTGGAGCGGGCGCATCTACGGCCTGGTCGCGCCCGGCTATCAGATGGCGGAAGTCGCGGCACGGCACCTGGCGGGCGAGGCGGCAGCGCAGTTCCTCGGCGCCGACACGAGCACCAAGCTGAAGCTCATGGGCGTGGACGTCGCCTCGGTCGGCGATGCGCAGGGCACGACGCTGAACGCCCTCAACTACGTCTATACCGACGAGGCCGAGGGCGTCTACAGGAAGCTCGTGGTGTCGGGCGACCGCAAGTATCTGCTGGGGGCGATCCTGGTCGGGGACGCCGACCGATACGGCGAGCTGCTGCAGATGGCGCTCAATCCGCTGCCTCTGCCCGAGCACCCGGAAGACCTGATCCTGCCGGCGCGCGAAGGCGCGGCGGGGAAAGGCCTTGGCGTGGACCTGCTGCCCGAGGCGGCGCTCGTCTGCTCCTGCAACAGCGTCTCCAAGGGCGCGCTGTGCGAGGCGGTCGCGGCCGGCTGCACGAGCCTCGGCGCGCTGAAAAAGCACACCAAGGCGAGCACCACCTGCGGCGGCTGCGGCCCGCTCGTAAAGCAAGTTCTCGATTGCGAGCTGAGGAAGCGCGGCGTCGAGGTGAAGAACCATCTGTGCGAGCACTTCGCGTACTCGCGCCAGGAGCTGTTCCATCTCGTGCAGGTCGGCAAGCTGGCGAGCTTCGAGGCCGTCGTCGCCAAGCACGGCCGCGGCCGCGGCTGCGACATCTGCAAGCCGGCGGTGGCCTCCATCCTCGCCTCGTGCTGGAACGAGATGATCCTCAAGCCCAGGCACGCGCCGCTGCAGGACACCAACGACCGCTTCCTCGCCAACCTGCAGAAGAACGGCACCTATTCGATCGTACCGCGCGTCCCCGCCGGCGAGATCACGCCGGAGAAGCTCGTCGTCCTGGGCAAGGTGGCTGCGAAGTTCGGCCTCTACACCAAGATCACGGGCGCCCAGCGCATCGACCTGTTCGGCGCCCGCGTCGAGCAGCTGCCGCTCATCTGGAAGGACCTGGTCGACGCCGGCTTCGAATCCGGCCACGCCTACGGGAAGGCGCTGCGCACCGTGAAGTCCTGCGTCGGCAGCACCTGGTGCCGCTACGGCGTGCAGGACTCGGTCGCGATGGCGATCCGGATCGAGAACCGCTATCGCGGCATCCGCTCGCCGCACAAGATGAAGATGGCGGTGTCGGGCTGCGCGCGCGAATGCGCCGAGGCGCAGGGCAAGGACGTGGGCATCATCGCCACCGAGCGTGGCTGGAATCTCCACGTCTGCGGCAACGGCGGCATGAAGCCCCGGCACGCCGACCTGCTCGCCCAGGACCTCGACGACGAGACGCTCATCCGCTTCATCGACCGCTTCCTCTTGTTCTACATCCGCACCGGCGACCGGCTGCAGCGCACCAGCACCTGGCTGGAGAACCTTGAAGGAGGGATCGACTACGTGCGCAAGGTCGTGTGCGAGGACACGCTCGGCATCGGCACGGAGCTCGAGGCGGACATGCAGCGGCTGGTGGACTCGTACGAGTGCGAATGGAAGAAGGCGATCGGCGATCCCGAGATCATGAAACGCTTCCGCCATTTCGTAAACAGCGACCTGCCCGACTCCAACGTGGTCTTCGTCGCCGAGCGCGGCCAGATCCGGCCTGCGCGCGAGAGCGAACGGGAAGAAGCAGTGGTGATGACGACATGAGCGCACGGCCGAAAATCAACACGAGCAAGTCGATCGCGGTCTGCAGGCTTCAGGACATCGTGCCGAACACGGGCGTGTGCGCGCTCGTGGCGGGACGCCAGGTCGCGGTGTTCCGGCTGGACGACGACAGCGTGCACGCGATCGAGAACCGCGATCCGTTCTCGCGTGCGAACGTGCTCTCGCGCGGCATCGTGGGCGACCTGAAGGGGGAGCTGGTCGTCGCCTCCCCGGTATTCAAGCAGCACTTCAGCCTCGTCACCGGCCGGTGCCAGGAGGATCCGGCGGTACGCGTAGCCGTGTTCGCCGCGTGGGTCGATGGCGACACGGTGTTGGTGCGGGCCTGACAAGGAGGCGAGCATGCTCTTCGGACGCCGCACCAAGAACCCGATCAAGATCGTCGACAAGGGCGTCGCCGAATGGAAATACGCGACCTGCGGGTATTGCTCGACGGGCTGCTCGATCGAAGTCGGCCTGAACGCGCAAGGCCGCGCGGTGGCGGCGCGCGGCGTGGCCGATGCACCGGTCAACCAGGGCAAGCTCTGCATCAAGGGGATCTTCGAACACGAGCTCTTCGATTCCGCCAACCGCGGCAAGACGCCGCTCATGCGCGAGCGCCCGATCGATCCCTTCGTTGAAGCGGGCTGGGACGAGGCGCTCGACCGCACCGCGGCGGAGTTCAAGCGCATCCAGGAGAAATACGGCCGCGACAGCCTCGCGATCGTCTCGACCGGGCAGATCCTCACCGAGGAGTTCTACACGCTCGGCAAGCTCGTGCGCGGCGTCATCGGCACCAACAACTACGACGGCAACACGACCCTGTGCATGGCGTCCGCGGTGTCCGGCTACAAGCGCTCGTTCGGCTCCGACGGCCCGCCCGGATGCTACGAGGATTTCGAGCACACCCACGCCCTGCTCGCCTTCGGCTCGAACCTGCCCGAGCAGCACCCGATCATCTACTGGAGGTTGAAGACCGCGCTGGAGAAGCGCAGGTTCCCCGTGATCGTCGTCGATCCGCGCGTCACCATGTTCGCGCAGATGGCCGACATCCACCTGCCGATCACCCCCGGCACCGACCTAGCGCTGCTCAACGGCCTGGCGCACGTGATCCTGAAGGAGAACCTGCAGGACCGCGCCTACATCGAGGCGCACACCGCGGGGTTCGAGGAATTCTCGGCGCTGGTCGCGCAGTACGACCCGACCACGGCGGCCGGCATCTGCGGCATCGACGAGGACACGATCCGCCACGTCGCTCGCCTCTACGCCAAGGCGCCGGCGGCGATGACGATCTGGACCATGGGCATCAACCAGAGCACGCACGGCTCCGATGGCGTGGCCGCGATCAACAACCTGAACCTCGTCACCGGCAACATCGGCAAGCCGGGCGGCACCAGCCTCTCCATCACCGGGCAGTGCAATGCCATGGGGACGCGCGAGTGGTCCTCGTGTTCCGGCCTGCCCGGATATCGCGCCCTGGAAAAGGAGAAGGATCGCCAGACCGTCGCCGGATTCTGGGGCGTCGATCCGGAGTTCTTTCCCAGGCAGCGCGGCTTGTTCATGACCGACATCTTTCCCGCCATCGAGACCGGGCAGATCAAGGCGCTGTGGCTCATCGCCACCAATCCGATGACCTCGATGCCGAACATCCCGCGCATCAAGAAGACGCTCCAGAACCTGGAGTTTCTGGTGGTGCAGGATGCGTACGCCGACGTCGAGACCGCCAGATACGCGCACGTCTATCTCCCGGCCGCCCTGTGGGGCGAGAAGGAGGGGGTGTTCACCAACACCGAGCGCAGGGTGAACCTGGTTCGCAAGATCATGGAGCCGCACGGCGAGAGCAAGTCCGACCTGTGGATCTTCAGCGAGCTGGCCAAGCGCTTCGAGCAGGGCCGCAGGATGCGGTTCCCGGAAACCTCCGCCGAAGTGTTCGAGGAGATGCGCGAGCTGTCCCGGGGGCGCATGCTCGACTGCTCCGGCATGACGCACGACAGGATCGAGCGCCGGCGCGGCATCCAGTGGCCCTGCCCCGAGGGCGTCCAGGACACTGAGGGGGGCACGCCGCGCCTGTACGCAGACGGCATCTTCCAGCACCCGGACGGAAGAGCGAGGCTGCTCGCGCTGCCGTTCGTGGACAACAACGAGCGGCCGGACCATCAATTTCCGTTCTGGCTCAACAGCGGCCGCGTGGTCGAGCACTTCCACACGCGCACGCGCACCGGGCGGCTCGGCAACGTCAACAAGTTCAGCCCGACGCCGTACATGGAGATGAACCCGGATGCCGCGCGGGTGCTGGGCATCGAGCACATGAGCTATGCGCGCCTGGTGTCCAGGCGCGGCTATGCGGTGGTGCTCGTGCAGCTGACCCAGCGCGTGCCCTACGACATGGTGTTCATTCCGTTTCATTTCCACGAATGCACCAACCGGCTCACGCTGGGCCTGCTCGATCCGCATTCGCGCCAGCCCGCGTTCAAGCAGTGCGCGGTGAAGATCGAACCGGCGACCGATCAACTGGCGGCCGCGGCAGCCAACGTCGCGGCGCGCAGCTACTAGAACCTATCTCAACAATATTCACGTGATGCGTTGCGACCAGAAACGAGCGGATGCAAGGCGCAGGCCCGCTGCAATACCAGCGGTATTGCGAGGGCGTGCAACACCGCAGCCGCCGTTTCTGGTCGCAACCCTCCGGGACGGGGGCGATTTTGCCCCATGGCGTTGTTGCTCGTCGCTTATTTGCCGCTGGCAAACGGCGCTCCTCGCGCCTAGCCCTGGGCCAAAATCGCCGCCGTCGCACACGCGAATATTGTTGAGATAGGTTCTAAGGACGGGCATGCTCAAGATCGGCATCGACAAGCACGGCCTCGCTTTCCTCGAGGCCTCGGGCGGCGCCGGCTGCCAGTCCCAGGCGCCGGCCTTCAAGGCGCGGGCGAACGAGCCCGCGTACGCACGGCTCGCGCCGTCGAACGGCGCCAAGCTCAACCAGTGGGGCAAGTCGATCGAGCTCGTCGAAGGGCGCGATCCGCGCGCGGGAAAGAGCCTGAACATCAACGGCAGCGCCGCGGTCAGCGCGAACCCCGAGCGCTACAAGCAGCACGGCTTTCACTTCACCGCCGACAACTGCATCGGATGCCACGCCTGCGAGGCGGCATGCAGCGAGAAAAACGCGCTACCCGCGCATATCAGCTTCCGTTCGGTGGGCTATGTCGAGGGCGGGAGCTATCCCGACTTCCGCCGCGTCAACATCTCCATGGCGTGCAATCACTGCGACGACCCGGTCTGCCTGAAGGGCTGCCCGACGCGCGCCTACACCAAGTTCGCCGAATACGGCGCGGTGCTGCAGGACCCGGACATCTGCTTCGGCTGCGGCTACTGCACCTGGGTCTGCCCCTACAACGCTCCGCAGCTCGACCCCGTCAAGGGCGAGGTGTCCAAGTGCAACATGTGCGTCGATCGCCTGGAAACGGGCTTGAAGCCGGCGTGCGTCTCCGCCTGCCTTGCCGGGGCGCTGGATTTCGGCGTGATCGAGACGCAGCCGGCGAACCGCCTCCAGGGAAGGCTCGAGATCCCCGGCTTCCCCGACCCGGGGATCACGCACCCCAACATCCGCTTCCAGCAGACCCGCGAGCTGCCGCGCGAGATGCGCCGCACGGACAGCATGCCGCTCGTCTACGTCAAGCGGGAAGAAGCCGACAGGGTCCGCTACCGGCCGCAGGCCGCCGGCAGGCCGTCGCACCGCGAGTGGAGCTTCGAGGGACTGCGTTCGCGCGAGGATCCGCTGGTGATCTTCACTCTGGTCTCGCAGGCCGTGGTCGGTGCCTTCCTCGTCCTGTTCATCGGGCCGCTGTTCGCGCCATTTTTGAGTCTCGGCGCGCTTGCGCCCGAGTCCTATCCGGCCACGTACTGCGCGCTGCTGTTCGCGTTGCTCGCGCTGGAAACCCTTGCGCTCGCGCTCTCCACCGCGCATCTGGGCAAGCCGCAGCGCTTCTATCGCGCGTTCTACAACCTGCGCTACTCGCCGGTGAGCCGCGAGGTGGCGAGCCTCGCCGTGTTCTACAACGCGCTCGCCGCCTATACGCTGCTCACGGGGGCGCCCGGCCTCGTCTCCTGGCTGCTGCCGCAAGCCGCGATCGGGGCGCTGCAGGGAATTTCCGGCTGGCTCGCGGCGCTGGCCGGTCCCGTCGCGCTGTACGCCATGAACCGCATCTACCGCATCAAGGCGCGTCCCTTCTGGGACCACTGGCAGGTGGCGACCGCGTTCTACGGGACGATGCTGGCGCTCGGCCCGCTCGCCGTGGGCCTGGTGTATTCGATCGTTCTGGCATCCCGGGGAGAGGGTTTTTCGGGTCTGCTCGCTGCGCTTGCCTGGCCGATGGCATTGGGACTGTCGATCGAGGGACTGGGCCTTGTCGCCCATGCGCGCTTTCTGAACGAGCGCGGCGGCGAGGCGGCGGCCTCGCATCAGGAGCAACGCACGCGTTTCGGCAGGACCTACATTCTGCGCAATCTGGGCCTCGCGGCCGGCCTGGCCCTCGTTCTCGCGCTGGGATACGCGCGCCTGGAAGGTCCCGCCGGGAGCCTGGTGTGGTTGTGCGCCGGCGCGCTGGTCGTCGCGACTGCGCTCATCGGCCGTGCGCTGTTCTACGTGGTGGTGATCCCGACCACCATGCCGGGCGCCTTCTTCTGGCGCAACAAGGGGTTCGAAGAACATGCGCGCAAGACCGGCCTGGCGAGAATGCCGCAGGTCGGCGTGCTCCCCGATGCACGGCCCACTGACGAGGTGACGATCAAATGAAGAAAGAATTTCTCAAGTCGGGACACATGCCGACCCTTTTTGCGGCCTTCCTGTATTTCGATCTGAGCTTCATGGTCTGGGTGATGCTCGGTCCGCTCGGGGTGCAGATCGCGAAGGATCTCGGCCTGAATGCCGCGCAAAAAGGCCTGATGGTTGCGACGCCGGTGCTTGCCGGCGCGCTGCTGCGCGTCGTGATGGGTGTGCTGGTCGATCACCTCAAACCGAAGCTGGCCGGCCTGATCGGGCAGGTGGTGGTGCTCGCCGGGCTGGCGTGGGCGCAGTTCTACGGCATCCGGACCTACGAAGAGGTACTCGTGCTCGGCATGTTCCTCGGCATGGCCGGGGCGTCGTTCGCCGTCGCCCTGCCACTCGCCTCGCGCTGGTACCCGCCGGAGCACCAGGGCACGGCGCTCGGCATCGCCGGCGCGGGCAATTCGGGCACCGTGCTCGCGGCGCTGTTCGCACCCACGCTGGCGACTTGGTACGGCTGGAACAACGTGTTCGGGCTGGCGATGATACCGCTCGCGCTGGCGCTCGTCGCGTACATGGTATCGGCCAAGGACAGCCCCGATTGCCCGCCGCCCAAGCCGCTCGCCGTCTACCTCGAGGTGCTGCGAGACAAGGACGCATGGTGGTTCATGTTCTTCTACAGCGTGACCTTCGGCGGCTTCGTCGGCCTGGCCTCCTCGCTCACCATCTATTTCAACGACCAGTACGGCTTGAGCCCGGCGGTGGCCGGCTATTTCACCGCCGCGTGCGTTTTCGCGGGATCGCTGGTGCGCCCGGTCGGGGGCTATGTCGCCGATCGCGTCGGCGGCATCAAGTCGCTGTCGCTGATGTACGTCCTCGCGGCGACGTTCATTTTTGCCGTGAGCTTCGGGCTCGCGAGCCGCTGGCTCGCGCTGGCCTTGTTCGTGTGCGCCATGCTCTCGCTCGGCATGGGCAACGGCGCGGTGTTCCAGCTCGTCCCGCAGCGCTTTCGCAAGGAGATCGGCGTCATGACGGGGCTGGTGGGAATGGCCGGAGGCGTCGGCGGTTTTTACCTGGCGTCGAGTCTAGGCTATTCGAAGCAGTGGACGTCGAGCTACCAGGTCGGCCTGCTGATCTTCGTCGCGCTGGCGGTGTTCGCGCTGTTCGGATTGACTGCAGTCAAGACCCGCTGGCGCACCACCTGGGGCGCGGCGCATCTCACTGCGGCGAGGATATGATGGGCAATATGGTTGTAACATCCATGTCCCTCGTCGTCGCCACCGGCGTCGCCAGCGAGCCGGGTCCCCGCGAGCGCAACGAAGACTACTGCGGCGTGGTGACGCCGGAGGGTCCCGAGCGCGATACCAAGGGCATGCTGTTTGCGGTGGCCGACGGCGTGGGCGGCGCGCGCGGCGGTCGCGATGCATCGGAGTACACCGTGCGCGGGCTGCTCGCCGACTACTACGCCACCTCGGATACCTGGCCGGTGCCGCAGGCGCTCGACAAGGTGCTCAACGCCAACAACCAGTGGCTGCTCGGGCGCGCAGGCGCAAACCGCGATCTTGCGGGCATGGCGACGACCTTGTCCGCGCTGGTGCTGCGCGGCCAGCGCTACTACGTCGCCCACGTCGGCGACAGCCGCATCTACCTGATGCGCGGCGAGCACTTGACCCGGCTGACCACGGACCACGTCTGGGACCGCCAGGACATGCTCCACGTGCTCACCCGGGGCGTGGGACTTTCCCCGCACCTCGTGGTGGATCATGCCGACGACGCCCTGAAGCAGGGCGACGTCTTCCTGCTCGTGACCGACGGCGTGTGGCAGCCGCTCGGGGACAAGGGCATGCACGAGACGCTGCTCTTGCACCGGGATACCGAGCGCGCGGCGAAGGCGCTGGTCGCGAAAGCGCTCGGCGGCGGCAAGGACAACGCCACCGCGATGGTGGTACGTGTCGATCAGGTCCCGGCGGGGGACTTGATCGACAGGCTGGTGGAAGGGGCGCGGCTCGTGCCGCCGCCGCGCCTCGAGCCCTCGCAATGGATCGACCGGTTCGAAGTCGTCGAGCTGCTGCACGAATCGCGCGCGACGCTCCTCTACAAGGTTCGCGACCGGGAAAAGGGCACGCTCGCGGTGCTCAAGACGCTCCAGCCGAGGCTTGCCTCCGACACCGACCAGTGCGCCGCGTTGCTGGGCGAGGAGTGGCTCGCCAGCCGCGTCATGTCGCATTATTTCCTGCAGGTGCTGCCGCTCGCGGCGGGGGAGCGCAGCTGCCTGTACTACGCCATGAGCTATCACGAAGGCGCCACGCTGCAGCAGCGACTCGAGCATGGCGAGCACTTCTCGGTCAGCGCCGCCGTGCAGATCGGCATTCGCCTGCTCAAGGGCTTGTCGGCGCTGCACCGGCTGAACATCCTCCACCGCGACATCAAGCCCGCCAACGTGCACCTCGGGGCCGACGAGAAGCTGCGCATCCTCGACCTGGGTGTCGCGCTGAATCACGGCGCTATGCACGAGGCCGACAGGGGTTCGCCCGGTACGCCGAGCTTCATGGCACCCGAGCTTATCGCGGGCAAGCAGGCGGACGTGCGCTCCGACCTGTACGCAGCGGGCGTGACGCTCTATCACCTGCTCACGCGGAAATATCCCTACGGGGAAGTCGAGCCGTTCCAGCACCCGCGCTTCGGCGATCCGGTGCCGCCGACGCGCTACCGGCCGGACATTCCGAAATGGCTGGAGAACCTGCTGCTCAAGTCGGTCGCGACGGACCCGAAGCTCAGGTTCGAAACGGCCGAGGAGTTCCTGCTCGCACTGGAGCGCGGCGAGCGCAGCGCGGTCATGCCTCCACCCCGAACCCCGCTCGTGGCCTATGCCCAGCGCCTGCCCTGGCGATCGATCGCCGCAGTCTCCCTGGTGCTCAACCTGCTGCTGCTCTACCTCTTGCTGGTTCGCTGAGCCGGGCGGAGCGCGCCGCCCGCGCGACCGTTTCGTAGTGCGCAGGTCGGACGTTCGAGCCGTCTCGCCGGCACCATGAAATCACTTGCCCTTCGCCCTGGGCCCGGATCGAAGCAGCGACTTCACGGCGTCCGCATTGCCGACCAGCAAGGACACCGACTCCAGGGCGGGCTCGGGGCACTCCCTTGCGCCGAAGCCGGTCATGACGGTGGAGAAGAAGCGCGACGCGCCCGGCGGGAAATAGTAGGAGTAGTCGTTCTCGATGGATCGATTGCCGAACATCGCGGCTTCCTTTGGCGTACCGCTCGCCTTGAACATGGCCTCGAAAGCCACCTGCAACTGTATGTGCATTCCCGCGGCGATCTCGTTGACCGACATGTGGACTATGCTCCAGGACATGTCTATCCTCGCGGCTCGCCCGCGACGCAAGCGCGCGCGGCGATGAGCCCGGAAAGCGTTCCGATCCTGGCGGGCG
>Ga0209726_10002002_pt1 | contig 31120 bp, 32 predicted proteins | sample Subgrocontami54m_FD_187453 | JGI IMG/M metagenome (GOLD analysis project Ga0209726, IMG submission 187453) | Subsurface groundwater microbial communities from S. Glens Falls, New York, USA - GMW46 contaminated, 5.4 m (SPAdes) (version 3) | ecosystem: Environmental > Aquatic > Deep subsurface >... | reverse complement strand
GCCTCCCGCAGCGGCTTTTTCCTTGGCCTTGGCAGCGTCCTCAGCTTGCTGGCGCTTTTCCTCTTCGTAGGCGTCGGACGGCTGGCGCAGTGTGGTGACGTCGTCGTTGGTCCAAACCCGCTTGGCCTTGGGCTTGGCCGGCTCGGTTTTTGGCGGCGGGGCCTGCTGCGCGCCCGCGGCGCAGACAAAGATGCAAAGCGCGGAAGCCGAAATCAGAAGCTGCATCGTCCGCTTCATGGGAACTCCTCTCACCACCTACTCGGATACCTCCCGGAAGGATAGCACGCGGTAGACGACGTTACTGGTCGCGTTACGGATTGTGCAACTGTCGTAGTGCACGCCGTTGCCGCCGCCGCCCGCCCAGTCCAGAAGCGTGGGGCCAGGAGCAGGGCCGGGGAGCAGGGTGCCAATGCCAGTGCCAGTGGGATCGTTATTGCGCGTGCGCGCCAACAGCACGGCGCCTTCGTAGGAATTGTTGCCGCCGCCGCTGACGGTCATGGTGCCCTGGCCGATAACCAGGATGATGCCGCGCCAGCCCACCGAACCGCCCGCGGAGAAGTTGCCGGTCACCACAAGAATGCCGTAACCGGTCTGTGCGCCCTGGAGATCCAAATTGCCATTCACAACCGTGATGGTCGGCGAAGCGGCAGTGCCCATGTTGGGTAGGCTAGCGGCCGGGCCTTGGATGACTTGATCGGCATTGGTTCGAATCGTGTCGACCAGGGCCTCCAAAGTTGCAACGGTTTGCATGTTCGGCGCGAGTGCCACCTGCTGCACATCGGCCGGCGGCGGCGGGGGCCCACTGCCGGTGTACTTGGTCTGGCGGTTCGCCGGAATGGAGGCGGTAATGCTCACATCGTCGCCGGGGTTCACCACACCGACGGCAGGGCGCGCCCCTTCGGGTGTCGTTCCGCAAGAAGCGGCGTCGTTGCCATTGACCGTGTACACGTTGGAATTGGGCGGAAAAAGAGCGGAACCCGCCCCGTCAAAGGTGAGCGCCGAAGCAAAGTTGAGATTCAATGTAATGCCGGAAACATCGGTTTGGAGAATCCGGCGGCTGCCATTGGGCATGACCGCGAGAGCGGTGATGCGAAACACCTGCTTGCCGGTGCTGGTGAGATTCCGGGTGTTGCCGTCATAGTAGATGGGGGTAACCGCGTTCAGGACCGCGTCGCCGTTCAAGTCGATTCCGGCGGCGCGTTCGGTCAAGGGAGTGATGCGAACCCACTTGAACAGCGGGCCTGGTGTGTTGGCGAGGGCCAGATTGGAGATCGAGGTGGTCGTGCGCACGGTCGCAGCCGTGACCGCGACCCCAAACTCCACTTGGTACTCGAAGTCAGCATCTGGGTTGGTAGCCACCAGGTTGGTGGGGTTCACGACTTCGCCCGGAGAAGGGTTCAGGATGTAGCGAACCTGACCGACAGGAAGAACTGTGCCCACTACCGGGAGAAAATTGGCAATGGCAAAAAGGGAATTGGGATGGCCCGGCCAAAGCCGGCCACGCCCTTCCTCCATTCCGGCGTACCCGGCGTAAAAAGCCTGCGTGGAACTGCGGTAGTTGGCGGCCACGGAAGTCTCCGTGCCGGACATGACCACCAGAGCCACCGCGACGCCGCTGATGAGCAACAGCGCAAAGATGGAAATCAGCAGGGCGACGCCTTTTTGTGCATGGGCCGTAGAGTTTTCCATTGTTGAGCGCATGGCTACCTTCCTTTACGGATTGACCCGTCGAGCAAAGCCGGTAAGCGTGACCAGTATCGGCTGACGTGTTTTCGGATCCACGTTCGGCGAAAGAACAATGAGCGTGACATTGACAGTGCGGATGGCGCCCGGAACGTTTACGGCTCCATCAAACTGGTAGGTGAACACAGGCACCGGAAGATTGCCCGGAAAGAGACCCGCGTAGAAACCGCGCAGGTTGGTCATCTGCGCCACGCTGGTGTTGTTCATCACATTCTCAACATATGCAACCATGGCGCCCTGCGTGGCATTCGCCGGATCGCCGCCGACCGTCTTGGTGACCATGCCACGCTCCAGCGTGGTGCCATTCAGGCGGTAGCGGATCCACTCCACGCCGTTGGCGGCCAAAGGATCCACATCCGTCTCGATAATCAAGTCGAAAGGACCCGGGCCACCGGTGACACTGCAATTGACGCCCACCGTGCAGGGAGCTGCCGGATAATTCGGACTCCAGCCGAACGGCAAGGCCACGCGCTCCGGATTCGCGGCCTGCACTGCAGGACTGAAGGCATTGGCTGGCGGGTAGCCGGCAATGTGGATATCGCGGACCATGAGATCGATGGCCTGGCGCGCAGTTTGGAAAGTGTCCAAACGCTCGGACTCCGCCTGGTACCGCTGTTGGGAAGCGATCAGCAAGCTGAACACGGCGGCCATCACCACGGTAAAAACGGCCACCGAAACAAGCATTTCGATCAGGGAGAAGCCCTGCCGGCGGTTCCTTTGGCTGCTCATCGTTGCACCCACGCTTCCACGGTCACCGGCTGGGTCACGTTGCGCGGATCGCGCTTCCACACGCCGACCAGAAAACGCTTGGAGACCACCGTCGTGCCCTGCATGTTGGTGATCACCGCCCAGCGCACCTCGTAACGAATGGCCTGCACCGCGGCGTTCGGATCGGCAGCGGTGAAGTTGTAGTTAGCCACTGCTGCCGCCGTAAAATCCACGCGCACCAGGTTGAGCGGGCCCGCTGGAATCGCGCTGACTACTGCAATGGGATTTCCCGCGAGGCCATTCGCGGCAACGCTGCCCAGCATAATCACGCGGTTATTGTCGTAGACATCGATGAATTGCGTGGCGGTGAGCGGCTGGTTGACCATTTGATTCAACAGCCGCTCTGCCATCACCACCGCCGTCGAGTCGTAGCGGTTGCGCATGTTGGACTGGATGGAGATCGGAATCAGCTGGGCCACCGCCGCGATGCCGAACAGCAGCACCGCCATGGCAACAGCCAGCTCCACCAGGGTGAACCCGCGCTCTCGAGCAGTAGCCGGGCGGAATCGAATGCTGCGTAGATTCATGGATTTCATCTCTGACCTACCTTTTCTGCCAGGGCCCGTTCGCCGTGGCGCGCCATTGCTGCGTCTTGCCGGAGGGCAGCAGGCTAACCGCGGTATAGCCTTCCGCGAGCTGGTTGGGATAGGCGAACACGAAAACGTAAACCACGGGTGCCGCAACACCGAAGTTGACGGTACCGCGGGCGTCGAACGCCACTGCTGCGGGAGAAACTTGCGTGTTCACGTAACCCATCGAAGCGACGGAGAGGCCCGTGCCTGCAGGAAGGAACCGAATCTCCGTGGAAAATGTTATCTGCGGTTCGGTGGGGTCCGGCGCGCCGTTGCCATTCCTGTCAATCCATACGAAGTTCTGATTTCCCTGGACCACAGTCCGCCATGCCAGCGGCGGGTTGGTGCGGTTCAGTCGCACGGCGTCAAAACGCGCCAGTTGCAGAGTGCTGGATACGTTGGCTGCGACACCGCTCAGGCGGTAAGCGCGAACCGAGCGCGTGACGGCAGGAAACGAAATGGCGGTCACGATAAGAATGATGCTGACGACGATCAGCAGCTCAAGCATGCTGAATCCGCGACGCGCCCGCAAGCGAGAAGGGCAAGTGAGCACTGGAGGACCATCCTTAGTTTGGCTGTTCATAGGGCAAGTCCCTTTTTCTACCCAAGCGGGCCACTTGTCAATAGCACGTGTTCCTATTGAGCAAGCACGTGGCCACTCAACACTTCGCAGGTCTCAATTCGTTGAAAACTGGACAATTAGCCGCTTCCATGAGCAGTCGAATCGATGGCTGATTCTCGCAGTATCGTCAGCAGGATGTATCAAAAGGTTTCAATCTGGAAGTTCCAAAATAAGCGGCCATGTTGCGCCTTCCTGCGGAGAAAGCGCAGGAGTTAGCTTCCGCAGAACGACTGAATGAGATTACGCAGAACTTCGGCGCATGTCGTGACGGAGTCCAGCTCAACATATTCCTCGGCTCCGTGCAGGCCGCGGCCGCGCGGGCCGAACACCACGCCGGGAATGCCCGCGGCGGCGAGAAGCGCGGTGTCGGTCCAGGCGGACATGCCGGCGAGCTCAGCCGACGAGGTGACGTGAAGAATCGCTGCGGCGGCCGCGCGGGCGATGGGCGCTTCAGGCTCGATGGAGTAAGCCGGGCGCGAAGACATGGCTAGCAGCGTGGAACGAAACTCGGCATCGCGCGCGTGCAAATCGTCGAGCAGTGCGCGCAAATCGGATTCGATCGCGGCAGCGGATTCGCCGGGCAACGTGCGTCGCTCGATCTGCAAACGGCACTCTGACGGATAACTCGACAGCTCCTGGCCGCCTTCGATGAGCGAAGCGTGGAGCGACGCGGCGCCCAACAAAGGGTGCGGCGGCTTGGATTGAATTGCGCGGTCCATTGCGTCGAGTTTTTCCAGCATGCGGCCCATCATGCGGATGGCGTCGCGACCTTCGCCGGGCAAGCTGCCGTGCGCGGCACGGCCGTGCGTGACAATTTCAAACCACGCGTAACCTTTGTGCGCGATGACCAGTTTCAGGTCGGTAGGCTCGAGTACGATGGCGGCTTCGGCGGTACACTGCTTCAGCAGCGTTTCGGTGCCGATGCTGTTGCACTCTTCGTCCACCACGGCGGCGATCGTAAACGGGCGCTGTAGCGCTGCACCGCTTTGCACAATGGAAATTGCGGCGGCGCACATCGCCGCGACGCCGCTCTTGATGTCCAGCGCGCCGCGGCCATAGAGGCGGCCCTCGCGCTCGATGGGAGTGAAAGGGTCGGGCATATCGCCCGCGCCGACAGTGTCGATGTGCGCAACGATGAGCAGCGCGGGACGCGCAGATGCGGTTGCAATCGCTCCGCCGATTTTCGCCACTACGTTGGGCCGGCCCGGTGCGGCGAATTGCAACTCAGCGGCGATGCCGTGCTCGCGTAAGAAGCCTTGCAGGAATTGCGCTGCCAGCGCTTCGCCCCGCGCACCAGGCACAAGAGACGGATTAACAGAATCGAGGGCTACCAACTGGCGGAGCAGGTTGCAAGTGAGATTTGCGTCAATGGGCACGGCGCAATCTTATAGGAATTCAAGGATGGAATGACGAAATTGCTCTCATGATCGGAGAGATGGAAACCAATCCTTCCGTTCATACAGTAGATTCTTCTGAAAACTCCGCAAAGCTGGTTCTAGGTCAGAATAGAGCTTGGACGTGCCCCAATTCGGCGGTAACACTTGCCTGTCGTATGTCAGGTGCACGGCGAGCTTGTTGACCCGAGTTTCAGCGTCAAGAATTTCAGCCGTCTTCGCGGGGCGGATCGTTTTCCACGCATTTGGATCTGGGAAAAAATCAATAGCTAAGATGTCGTCGGGCTTGGCGTTTCGCGGCTCGTACAGAAAATCGACTAGGTTTCTAAAATGCAAGACGAACGATTCCAAGTAGCAGTTCTTTCGGGCTGCATCGAAATCGTTTTGAGGCTCACCACATGAAAGCTTCAGGGCTATGTGCAGCATTGTGATTTCGTAGTTCACGTGCACTGCGGCGGATTCAAGTTCTTGCCCAGTTCTAGGTTCCCTTTGTTTCATCCAAAAGTCTCCCAATAACACAGATGCCGAAAAAAGAGGTGGAAGGAGCGCGGCGGGGTGCCGCCGCGCCCCACTTATTCAATTTGGTCGGCTGTATTTCAAGTACGCGTCGACCAACGCGTGCAGGTTCAAGTAACAGGCTATCTCTTTCCCCATCTTGTTTGGATTAGACTGGCCCGGTCCAGGCACTGAATAGGTGGCCTTCGCCTGCTTGCAAAGGTCATCGATAAGGTCATCGGAAACCGCGAGATGCCAGTGCCCATTCACATCCTGCGCCACGAGCTTCCCCAGCGCAGACATGATTGGGAAAACGATCCCGGTCGGGACACCATCCTCCGCTACTTTCTTGTCTTTGTTTTTGGTTACTGAATGCAGAGACGAAAAGCTCTGGTGTGACCGCAGCCGCTTGTACACGCACCAAGCGTCATAGGCCACATCCTCAAAAAAGAGCTTGGCGTCCGCAAACTCGTTGGCTTTGCTGCTGACAATATCGGCAAAATCCTTAACGCAGGTTGCCTTTTGCGCATATGCGTAGACTCTTATGCCGTCCGCGCCACCTTTGCCTTTTGGAACTCGCGGCAGCTTAAACCCGGGCGGCAGCATTGCCGTGACAACCTGGATGACCTTTTCTGTGTCAAGATACTCGGGGGCAACGTCTGTTTCGCTCCTGCGTAGCTTGATGGAAGGGTCTTTTCTGCGCATTGCCTTTTCCAAATCGTCAAACCTCCCCAAGGCACCATAGGTCGAAACAGGCTGCACAGCATTCTGGTAGTTGCGGGCAATGGTTACTTCTGCCGCAAGACGTTCGTCCGTGCAGATGAGCACTTCGAAATTAACTGTTGGGAAATCGGTGTCGTCGGAATGCTCTTCGAAGAAGGACTTGAGCACGCCGCGGGTTTGCGAACCGTTGATGATGGACGGAGACTGCAGCGTCAGTTTTCTATCCTTGTCATCAACGACGGCTTCACTGCACACTAGTGTGATACCGCCATTCAGAATGGGAAATTTCGAACGGTCTTCGCTGAGCTGTTCTCGGATAGTATCGTTGACTAAAGTCTTCTTCTTGATTGGCTTTCCGTTGACTTCGGTCTGCAGGTAGTCTCGGATGTTCATGTCATCCGGGATATCGAAGAATTGGTTGGCAAGTGCGTTTCCGCAGTATCGCTTTCGACCCGCCATTTCTTCCTCGGGTGGAGTTACATTTCTTAGGGTGTTGTACCGAACTACGTGGGATTGAGTCACTAGCCTTCTCCTTTTTCGCACAAGGCGACTTAGAGTTAAGGCTACCGATTAAGAATAAGGGGGGAAATGAGGAAGCAAGGCACCCGCATCTCCGTCCGCCTACTTCGCCGCCCGCGGGGCACCGCCCCGGAACGTTGGTAGCCGTACGCACTCCACGCTACGCTCTCATGGAATTCGTGTCAAGGGAAATATGCTCTGAGGTAGTTTGCCGAAATCGAACCCGTACTTTCACCCAAAACTGCCAACGATCTGGGGATCCACACGGAAGGCGCACTTTTGCGCCTGTGCAGCGTAGGCGTCATCCAACGCGGCGGCGCGGCCCACTGGAAAGAGCGCACCGCTGGTCACGTCGCTGAAATGATGAGCGTCCAGAAGCCGGTCCTCCGATTCCCGCTGCGTTTCGAGAACGCCGCCCTTGCGGATGTGTAGCGCCGCAACTTCTCGCGTCACCAATTCCGGACACACCATGAGAAATCGGTGGCAACTTAGAGGGTCTTCCTCGGCGCACAAGAGCGCGAGAGTGTGTTGCTGCATTTCAGCCAGTACTCGATCGACTCCGCGCTGAAAGTCGTGCGCACGGCGACGCACTGAATAGTTCACTACGCCATTCGAGCCGTAGGCTTTCGGATCCTCCGGACGCCCACCCAACTCTTCGCCGAGAAACAGATAGAGGTAACCGGCCTCGCGAAGTGCGCTTTCAAAGTCCGGCTGGCTGAATTGGGGAAAGCGGGAGCTGTGCGGGCGGCTGCGCACATCCACCAGGAGATCGATTCCAAAAGAGAGAAGGGTCTGCGCGAATGTCGGCCACTCCAGGTTCGAGTGTCCGATCGTGAAGAGTTGGCGGGAGCTTGGCGTGCTGTTCATCGCTCTGTTCCGGATCCGCGCTTGCGGCCATTCTGCTACAAACCACGGTCAGCGGCAAGCAACAGCAAATCAATGCCGCGGGTTGTCCTCAACTCCGCGCGAGCTGTTCGAGTTCGGAGACTTCGCGGTCGAGCTCGTCCACCAGGCGCGCCATCTCGGGCGTGGAGGGGCCCGAGCGGAAGGTGTCCACCAGGGCGCGGTAATACCAGAGCGAGCCGTCGCGGCCGCCATGGAAGCGCCGCCAGACTTGCTCGCCGATCATGCGGTAATCGGAAAGAATTTCGCGGACGTTGTAAAGCTTGTCCGAAGCGGAGACGAGCTGCACATCGGCAGGCGCGGAGCGCACGTGGGCGATGTATGCCTCCTTGCGCGCGCGCCACGGCGGCTTGGGCGTCTGGTCAGAATCGGTGCAGCCCTCGACAATGCGCGCGACGCGATCGCCGAACTGCGTGCGGATTTTCGCGAGCGTGGGCGCGCCACCGGAGTCCTCTACCGCGTCGTGGAGCAGCGCGGCGATGGCCTGGTCCTCGTCGCCGCCGTGCGTGAGAACGATAGCCGTGACGCCCATGAGGTGCGCAATATACGGCCGCGTGGTGCCCTTGCGTCCCTGCGTGCCATGCAGCGCGTGCGCGAGCAGGAACGCGTCGTCAAAACGCTTGGTCAAATATGGCGATTCTCTGCGCGGAGTCATCTGCGAACTTTCGGTTTCTGATCGGAGATCATTTCTTTTTGCGCGAGCGTTTGTGCGGACTCTTGCGCGCGCGCGAAACGCGTTTCTTTGCCGACGGAGCGGCGCGCTCGTAGGCGCGGCCGAACCAGCGCACGGCTTCTTCGAGCATTTTGCGCGAGTCGAGCGGAATTTCCACCCAGCCGGCAAATTCCAAGCGGCACTGCTTGAGCCAGGGCACCTTCATAGCGCGCGAGGCGTCGTCGGGGCGCAGGCGCACCCACACAAAGGTGGGCTCATCGGGACTGTTTACCCATTCGGGCTTTTTCTTCGGCAGGTTGCGGTTGACGTAGGCGCCGAGAAAATTCTTTTTGTGAAAGAACGCCAGGCAGCCCATCATCGGACGCGCTTTCACGTCCGGCCAGCCGAGCAATTCGGCGCGCAGGGCTTCACCGAGTTCGTCGTCGAGGGGACGCAGGGTCCAGTCGGTCTCGCGCATACGTCTATTTTGCCAGAATTCGCATTGGGCGTCCGCTTTTGCACCGGGCGGAAAAAGAAATGGAACCGCAGCTGAACGCGGATAAACACAAATGTGGAAAGGAGGAGGTAGCTTTTCAGTCGTCAGAAGTGCAGGAATTTGGTAGCGCTAGCGGGAATCGAACCCGCATTTCGGCCTTGAAAGGGCCGCGTGCTAACCGTTGCACCATAGCGCCACCGGGGATGTCCAACAACGATTCGAACCAGTTTAAGGGGATTTGCGGGAATTGACAAGCGCAGGGGCTGAAACAAGAAAATAGAAAAGGGAAAATAGAAAATAGCAAAAACAGACTCGCGAAGTGTGCGCAACCCCAGATGGGTGGGCCTATTGTCTATTTTCTCTTTTCTATTTTCTATTTTCGATTTTAGTGTTTGATCTCGTCGCCCCACACGGATTGGAGGAAGCCGGCGCGGCCGGAGTCGACTTTGTAGCGATTGTACTCGCCCGGACTTTTCAGGTAGTACTTCTGGTGATGTTCCTCGGCCGGCCAGAACGTGGACGCAGGCAGAATCTCCGTCACGATGGGCTTCTTGAATTTGCCGGATTTTCCCAGCCGCTCTTTGGACTGCTCGGCGATGCGCTTCTGCTCTTCGTTGTGAAAGAAAATCGCGGCGCGATACTGCGGACCGATGTCGGCGAATTGCCCGTCAGCTTGCGTCGGATTGAAACTTTTCCAGAAAATATCGAGCAACTGGTCGTAGGAGATCTGCGCGGGGTCGAAGGTGACCTGCACGGATTCGCGGTGCCCGGTTTGCCGGTTGGAAACCTCAGAGTACGTGGGATTCTTCTCCTTGCCGCCGGTGTAGCCGACGACGGTGGAGACGACGCCCTTCGCGTAGTCGAACGGAGGCTGCATGCACCAGAAGCAGCCACCGGCAAAGGTGGCGATTTCGTACTTCAATTTGGCAGGTGGCGCGGGCGGTTTCTTTTGGGTGTTTTGCGCGGATAATGGCACGGCGCCGACCAGCGCGAACAGAACTAAGAACAGCAGAGACTTTTTCATCGGTGACGTATCCTTTGCGATTGGGTTACAGAATGAAAAGATGCAGTAAAACGGCAAAAAGGTTCAAGAAAACACAATTCAGGCGCGGGCGTAAAGCCCGCGCTACGCCTGGCGTTCCTGGAATTCCTCGTGCCAGGCCATTTGGATGGCTTCGAGCTTACCTTCGTTGGACATCTTGGGGTCGCCGGAAAAGCCGGCGAGCTCCGTCACCCATCTGTGCAAATCGGTGAAGCGGACGGTGAGTGGATCGAGGTCGGGGAATTTTTCGGAGAGCTGGATGCCGATTTCCTCGGCGTCGTCCCAGTCAAATGTGTTCGGCATAGATTCTCCAGAAAAACTTCACCACGGAGGCACAGAGAAAAACTGCCGGCCTGAAGGCCGGCGCTACATCAGTGGTCGGCTTCTTTGGCGAAGTTGCGATTCCATTCGGGAATTTCGACGACGACGTCCTTCGAGCCGTCGGGGACGCACTGGCAGCCGAGGCGCGACTTGGCAGTGACGCCGGCGGCCTCGTCGAGCTGGTCGAATTCAGCGTCGGTGGCTTCGTTGCAGGAATCGCTGCCCTCATGCACGATGACGTGGCACGTGGAGCAGGCGCAGACGCCGCCGCAAGCGTGGTCCAAGCCCATGTGATATCCCATGGCGATGTCGAGAATGCTGCCTGGCAGGCCGTCGTGGCCGTAGGGAACTTTCGCCGGGTCCACTTCAAATTCGGTGGTCTTGCCGTCGCGGACAAACGTGATTTTGTATTTCTTCGTTGCCGGCGTGAATTTTACTTCTGCAATGTAAGGATTCTTGCCGCCCATTTCACACCTCTTCCAATCGTTTGCCTTCCACGGCGACGTGCAGGACGCGGTTCATCATCAACTCGGCGAGGTGCATGGTGGCCTGGTTGAGCGCGTCCACGCGCGCGCGGACAAGTTTGTAATCACTGCCCATCATGGCCGCGCGAAGCAGCGAGATGGCCGCGTCAATGTCCCGCGGTTCGTCCGGAGCCAGCTCCGTGGCGACGTCGTCGGCGAGCGCCTTGGAGGTGGCCAGCAGAATGCTCTCCGCCTCGGTGCGCGCCTCGATGAGTTGCCGCTCAGAAAAATCCTGCTCGGCGTACTCAATGGAGTCTTCCAGCATCTTTTCGACTTCGGTGTCGCTCAAGCCATAACTGGGCTGGACTTCGACCGAGCGAGCCTCGGCGGTGCGCAGGTCGCGCGCGTGAACCTGCAAAATGCCGTTGGCATCGATGAGGAACTTTACCTCGACGCGCGCGTGGCCCGCCGGCGCCGGCGGAATCCTCAACTGAAAGCGTGCAAGCGAGCGGCAATCCTTGGCCAGCTCGCGCTCACCCTGGAGCACGTGAATGTCGATGCCGGTCTGATTGTCCACGCCGGTGGTGTACAGCTCCTGGGCGCTGGCGGGAATAGTGGAATTGCGCGGGATGATTTTGGCGATGACGCCACCCATGGTCTCGATACCCAGCGAGAGCGGCGTGACGTCGAGCAACAGCATGTTCTTCACGCCGCTCTCCAGGATGTCCGCCTGCACCGCAGCGCCGAGCGCGACCACTTCGTCGGGGTTCAGCTCGAAGTGCGGCTTGCGGCCGAAAAAGTCTTCGACGCGGCGGCGCACCATCGGAATGCGTGTAGAGCCGCCAACGAGCACGACTTCCTCAATCTGCGCGGGCTGGAGATGCGAGTCGGCGAGCGCCAGCTTCACCGGGCCGATGGTGCGTTCGATGATCGGCGCGATGGCGCGCTCGAATTCCTCGCGTGTGATTTCACGCTTGTACCAACCGCCGTCGGGCGCGGGGAATTTCACGAAGGTCTTGTCCACAACAGAAAGCTCGTGCTTGGCGGCGATGACGGCTTCGCGGAGCACCTGGGCGTCTTCGCCCGTGCGGGAGAATCCGTTCAGGCCGCTCTTGCGGATCTCTTCCCATTCGGTGGCGCGCAGGGCGTTGTCGATATCGTCACCGCCGAGGTGGGTGTCGCCGTTCGTGGCGAGCACCTGATAGATGTCGCCTTGGCCGGTGGAGACGAGCTTAAGGATGGAAATGTCGAACGTGCCGCCGCCGAAATCGTACACCGCGACGAGCCCGCGCTGTTTTTCGTGCAAGCCATAGGCCAGCGCGGCGGCGGTGGGCTCGTTGACCAGGCGCAGCACGTCAAGCCCGGCGAGGCGGCCGGCGTCCTTGGTAGCCTGGCGCTGCGCGTCGTTGAAATACGCGGGCACGGTGACCACCGCGCGGTCCACCGGCTCCTTGAAGAAATCTTCCGCCCAGCTCTTCAGCTCGCGAAGAATGAACGCGGAAATTTCCGGCGGGGTGAACACACGGTCGCCGAGGCGCACGCGGATGACGTTCTGGCTGCCCGGATCGATGCGAAACGGAAACAGCTTCAACTCTTCTTGGACGTCGGCAACGCCGCGGCCCATCAAACGCTTCGCAGAATAAATGGTGCGGTCGGACTGCGTGAGCAAACGGCGGCGCGCCGGCTCACCGACCACGACGCTTCCGTCGGCGTCCACGCTGACCACGGAAGGGCACAGCGGCGTGCCGTATGGCCCGGGGATGACGCGCGGGCGGCCGCCCTCCATATAGGCCACCAGGCTGTAGGTAGTGCCGAGATCGATGCCGACGGTCCTTCCCATCAGGCCTCCGCCAGTTCTTTTTGCACGTTCGCGACAAGGTTGCGAATGTAGCTGCGGCGATTGAGCACGTCATTCATGCGCGCCATCAGCGCCATGCCCTGCTGCGCATCGGCGCCGGCGTCGAGCGCAGTGTCCCATTCCCGGGCGATGCGTTTCAATTCCTCGTCCACTTCGCGCAGCTTCGCTTCAAACTTCTTTTCTTCCACGTCGAGCCGCTGTTTTAGGGCAGCCAATTCCGCGCCATCGCGACTGGAAGCGCGCACCAAACGCAGCTCGTCGAGCGATTCGTTTAGCTCAAACACTTCCTCGAGCAATTCCGGCGGCGCCTGCTGTTTGGCGGCGCCTTCCTTGCGCATGCCGGCATGCGCAAGAAGATATTCGACGCGGGAGACAGGGTCGCGCAGCGCGCGGTAGGCATCGTTCAGTTGCGAGGAGCGTTCGAGCGAAAGTTCGCGCTCGTACTCGCTGGCGCGGACGAAATTATCCGGATGCAGCTTCCAGCTCAACTGGTGGAAGAGTTTTTCGAGCTCCGCGCAGTCCATCCAGAGCTTTTGCGGCAGGCCGAACAGGACGAAGTAGTCCGTGCCGCGGGGCAACGGTTGAATCTTGCCGCAGGCGGCGCAGAAATGCCCGCCGGAGTGAGCCGCGTGGCAGCTCCAGCAGACCACTTCCGTTTTGGTGGTGGCATCCATCGTCACAATTTGTGATTGAGTGATCGGGTGATTGTGTGATTGAGGAGCTTCGAGCAGCGGCGCATCCACGCGATCATTCAATCGCCCAATCACGCATTCGCGCACTCTCAAGCGGTAAATGAACTGCCGCAGCCGCAGGAGCGCGTCGCCTGGGGATTCTGAAACACGAATCCCTGGTGCATCAAGCTTTCCTGGTAGTCGAGGGTGGTGTTGCTCAAGTAAAGAAAGCTCTTGGGGTCCACGAAGATGCGCGCGCCGTTTTCCTCGAAAATTTTGTCGCGGTCGCGTGCCTGCGTATCCAGGCGCATGGCGTACGAAAGGCCGGAGCATCCGCCTCCTTGCACGCCGACGCGCAACCCGCCGGACTCGGCGGGCACGCCATCCTTGTCCAAAAGCTGGCGGATTTTGGCCGCCGCTTTCTCTGTAATGTGAATCATCTGCATGTACGCGGGCGCCGGCTGCGGCGGCCGGGACCCGCCCCTTTCCCGGGCGGACGATTGTTTACTGCCGCGCGGCGGCAGTGGGCTGCTCGGCAGCGGCGCCACTGCCTTGCTTCTTCTTCCAGTCGTTGAGGGCGGCTTTGATGGCGTCCTCGGCCAGCACCGAGCAGTGAATCTTCACCGGCGGTAGGCTGAGTTCCTTGACGATTTCGGTGTTCTTTATCGCCAGAGCTTCCTCCACGGTCTTGCCCTTCACCCATTCGGTGGCGAGCGAAGAGCTGGCGATGGCCGAGCCGCAGCCGAAGGTCTTGAACTTGGCCTCCTCGATGACCTGCGTCTGCGGATTCACCTTCATCTGCAGCTTCATGACGTCGCCGCACTCGGGGGCGCCGACCAGGCCGGTGCCCACGTTGGGATCGTTCTTATCGAGCGAGCCGACGTTCCGCGGATTGTTGTAGTGATCCACTACTTTGTCAGAATAAGCCATGATGCGTTTGCTCCTCTTCGTTCAGATCTCATACCAAATCCTTGCCCGCGCCGTTTAGTGCTCTGCGCCGGCGCTCGCGCTCCACTGCATCTTGCTGATGTCCACGCCTTCCTTGGCCATCTCGTACAGGGGCGACAGCTCTCGGAGACGCACGACAGTCTCGATCACGCGGTCGGCGACATAGTCCACTTCTTCTTGAGTGGTGAAGCGGCCTAGGCCGAAGCGGATGGAAGTGTGCGCGAGGTCTTCGCCGACGCCCAGCGCCTTCAGCACGTAGCTGGGCTCGAGCGTGGCCGAGGTGCAAGCCGAGCCGCTAGAGACGGCTACGTCGTTGATGCCCATCAGCAGCGATTCGCCTTCCACGTACGCAAAGCTGATGTTCAGGTTGTGCGGCAGGCGCTCGGTGAGCGAACCGTTGATGAAGATTTCGTCGAGCTTGCCGAAGAAGTTTTCCTTCAGGCGGTCGCGCAGGCGACGCAAGCGCTCGGACTCCTCGGCCATTTCGTTCTGACACAGCTCGCAGGCTTTGCCGAAGCCGACGATGCCGGTGACATTGAGCGTGCCGGAACGCATGCCACGCTCGTGGCCGCCGCCGTCGATGATGGCGGCGAGCTGCACGCGGGGATTGCGCCGGCGGACATACAGCGCGCCAACTCCCTTGGGGCCGTAGAGCTTGTGCGCGGAGATGGAGAGCAGGTCGATATTGTCCTTCTGCACGTCCACGGGGATTTTGCCGACGGCCTGTACGCCATCCACGTGGAAGAAAACGCCCTTCTCCTTGGCCAGCTTGCCGATTTCGGCGATGGGCTGGACCGCGCCAATTTCGTTGTTGGCGTACATGATGGAGATGAGAATCGTCTTCGGGGTGATGGCGCGGCGGAGATCGTCGAGGTTGATGCGGCCGTCTTTTTCAACCGGCAGGTACGTGACTTCGCAGCCGGCCTTCTCCAGGCGCTTGCAGGTGTCCAGCACGGCTTTGTGCTCGGTGACCTGCGTGATGATGTGGTTGCCCTTCTCACGGTACATCTCCGCGACGCCCTTGATGGCCAGGTTGTTGGACTCCGTGGCGCCACTGGTGAAAATAATCTCCTTGGGCGAGGCGCCAACCAGGCGCGCAATCTGCGCGCGGGCGTTTTCGACGCCTTCCTCGGCGGTCCAGCCGAACGAGTGGTTGCGGCTGGCGGCATTGCCGAAGTTTTGTGTGAAGTACGGAAGCATCGCCTCGAGCACGCGCGGGTCAACCGGCGTGGTGGCGTGATAGTCCATGTAGATGGGGAGCTTGACGGCCATTCGTTTCTCCTAGACTCGCAATTCGACGACGGAAGAGTTGCGCGGCTCTTCGGCCATCTGGGAAATCGTCACGGTGCTGAGCACCTGCAAAATACTGTCATTCACCTTGCGCAGCGGCTCGCGCACGGTGCACTTCGCAGTCTGTTCGCAATCCCCACGGCTGGTGGTGCAGGAGGTGATGAACAGCGGCCCTTCGATGGCGCTGATGGCTTCCAGCGCGGAAATCTCGGAGGGGTGCTTCGCCAGCGTGTAGCCCCCACTCGAACCGTGCCGCGCTGCGACCAAGCCGTGGCGCGCCAGCTTTTGCAACACCTTGGCCAGCAGCGGCGCGGAGATGCAGTAGGTTTCCGCGATGTCGGATGCGCTGAACGAACCTTTGCCGTAGTGCGTGGCCAGGTGCCTTAGCGCAATGAGTCCGTAATCAGCTTTCTTCGAGAGCTTCAGCATGTTCAATGCGACCAATTCAGTCGCATATAAATATTACGACCGCACGGCGTCCCTGTCAAGTGCTTAAATCTGTGGCAAGTCCAATCAATAGAGTACATTAAAACACGACCATTCTAGTCCAATTGGTCAATTCGCGGACAGCGAAGCGGCATTTAACGGGGGTTAACGGCTCTGTCCAGCAGGCGAATGGATGGGCGACGATTCCCCGCTCCATCAAGTGCCCGCAGGGTATTTCGCCGCAACAGCTTCGCGAGCGCATGCGCTATGACATCACGGAGCGCAGAGACGAATCGCGCGTACCGGTGTGCGATCCGTGCAAATGATTTTTTCACGGCGGGCGCCAAGCGCTCTGAGTTAGAATGGCCGCGCGGAGGAGCGCAGCCGAGATGAAGCAAGTGCTGGCCATCTACCCGGGCTCGTTCGACCCCGTCACCAACGGCCACCTGGACCTGATCGAGCGCGGTGCCAAGCTCTTTGACCGCCTGATTGTGGCCGTGCTGCAAAACGTCGAAAAAGATCCATTGTTCACGGTGCCGGAGCGCGTGGAGATGCTGCGCGAGGTGACGCGCCCGTGGGCCAACGTCGAGGTGGACGTCTTCGGAGGTTTGCTGGTGGAGTACGCTCGGAGGCGCAAAGCCCAGGCGCTACTGCGCGGCATCCGCGCCATCTCCGACTACGAGTACGAACTGCAGATGGCCATGATGAACCGCAAAATGGAACCGAACATCGAGACGGTGTTCATGATGCCTTCGGTGAAGTACAGCTACCTTAGCTCGCGGCTGGTGCGCGAAGTCGCACGGCTGGACGGGCCGCTGAAGGACCTGGTGCCGCCGATGGTGGAAGAACGGATTCGCGCCAAAGTAACGTAGGAGCCCCACCGTGCAACTCGCCGAGCGCATCAACGCAATCACCGTTTCGCCCACTCTCGCCGTGATGGCGGAGGCGGAACGCTACAAGGCGCGGGGCATCGACGTGGTGGACTTCGGTCCCGGCGAGCCCGACTTCCCTACCCCGGAGCACATCAAGCGCGCGGCCATCGCCGCCATCGAACAAAACTTTACCAAGTACACGCCAGCGGCAGGGATCGCGCCGCTGCGGAAAGCGATTTGCGACTGGCACGCCGCGCAGTTCGGCTCCACGTACGCGCCGAATGAGTGCATCGTCAGCGTGGGCGGCAAGCACGCGATTTTCAACGCCATCAACGTGCTCATCAATCCGGGTGACGAAGTGCTCATCCCGGTGCCCTACTGGGTGAGCTTTCCGGACATCGTGAAATACGCCGGCGGGCGGCCGGAGTACATCCAGACGGAAGCGAAGGACGGCTTCCGGCTGCGCGCTGAGCAGGTGGACAGCGCCATCGGTCCGCGGACGCGTATCCTAATCCTCAACTCGCCGTGCAACCCGACCGGCGCGGTGGTACCCCCGGACGAATTCCTGCGCATTTTCGAGGTGTGCAAGCGGCGTGGCGTGTGGCTGCTCTCTGATGAGTGCTACTCGCACTTCGTGTACGGCGAGGCGCGGCCGTTTTCGATCGCCAGCGTGCCGGAATCGAAGCCGCACCTCATCACCATCGGGTCGTGCTCGAAAACATTTGCGATGACCGGCTGGCGCGTGGGCTATGCGCTGTCGCCGGCGCCGCTGACGGAAGCCATGCTGAAGCTGCAGAGCCAGTCCACGTCGAACCCGACCTCCATCGCACAGCACGCGGCGCTGGAAGCGATGAAAGGGCCGATGGAGTCGGTGGGCACGATGCTGGCGGAGTACGCGCGGCGGCGGGAGCGAATTATCGCCGGGCTGCGCGCGATCCGCGGCATCACTTGCACGGAACCGCAGGGAGCGTTCTACGTCTTTCCCAACTTCGAAGCGCTGCTCGGCGACGGCATCCAGAGCACGGCGGACCTGGCCAAACAACTTCTCGAACGCGAGCACCTCGCCGTGGTGCCGGGCGAGGCCTTCGGCGCGCCGGGCTACCTGCGGCTTTCGTATGCCACGTCGATGGAACGCATCGAGGAAGGTCTGAAGCGGCTCGGGCGATTCTTCCAGTCCGCGAGCGCGGCCCCGTGAAACCCATTGCGGCACGCATCGAACCTCAATTCGTGCCGCGCATCTGGGGTGCGCGCACGCTCGCGCCGCTCTTTCCCAACAAAACGAATTTGGTGGAACCCGTTGGCGAAGCATGGCTGACAGGAAATGACTGCTGTTTCGCTTCGGGGCCCTGGGCCGGACGCACGCTCGGCGAATCGTGGCGCGAAATGCCGCCGGAATGGGCCGGCGCGCGAATGAATACCGGCGCCGCATTTCCGCTGCTGGTGAAGTTTTTGTTTCCGGAAGAGATTCTCTCCGTGCAAGTGCATCCCGACGACAGCTACGCGCGCCAACATGAAGCGGCGCAGGGCGGCGCCGGCAAATCGGAAATGTGGTTCGCGATAGAGGCGTGCGAGGGCGCGGAAGTGCTCGTCGGATTGAAGCCGGGCACAACGCCGGAGACGTTCCGGCGCGCCATTGCCGAGGGCACGGCAGAAAACTGTTTGCGACGGATTCCAATGCAAGCGGGCGATGCCGTGTACGTCCCCGCGGGCACGATGCACACCATCGGCCCGGGCCTAGTGCTATGCGAGATTCAGGAAAACTCGGACATCACCTATCGCGTGTACGATTACAACCGCAAGGACGCCACGGGCAAGGCCCGGCCGCTACACGTCGAAAAGGCTCTGGCGGTGACGAACTTCGGTGAACAGCTCGGTGGAAAGCTGGCTTCGTGCGCTACGGAGCACGGCACGCTGACGGAGACGTTTCTCGCCGCGTGCCGCTACTTCGCCACCGAGCGCTGGGATTTTTCCGCGCGCATCGGCGCGGTTACGTCGCGCGAACACTTCGAGCTGTTGATCATCCTGGAGGGTAGCGGCGAGATCGAATGCGGCCATGAGCGGTTGGAGTACGGTGCGGCGCAGGTGTGGATGATGCCCGCGGCGCTGGGCGCGTTTCAGCTCACGCCGCACGGGCGCACGTCGCTGTTGCGCACGTACGTGCCGGACATCATGCAGGACTTCGTCGCGCGGCTCGAGGAACAGCATGTGGGCGAAGACGCGTGGACGCGGATCGTGTTTCCATGAGTAAACCGGAAAAATTGCAGGCGCACGCCATCATCCTTGCGGGGGGCCGCGGTACACGCTTTTGGCCGCGCAGCCGCACGCGCACGCCGAAGCAGTTGCTCAACATCGTTGGCAAAAAGACGATGCTGGCGCAAACGGTGGAGCGGCTGCGGCCCGTGTTCCCGGCGTCGCGCGTGTGGGTAGTGACCAACGCTGCGCAGGCCGCGGCAGTGCGCAAACAAATTCCGGGAATCGCGGCGTCGCGCGTGCTGGCCGAGCCGGTTGGGCGCAACACGGCCGCAGCCATTGGGCTCGCCGCAATACATCTGGCGCGACAGAGCAACGACGCGCTGATGGCTGTCCTGCCCGCGGACCATTACATCGCCCATGCCGAGTTGTACCGCAAAATCGTCGGCGCGGCGCTGGAGGTGGCCAGCCAGGGGCGGTATCTCGTCGCGCTGGGCATTCCCCCGGCGGGCCCCGAAACCGGCTACGGCTACATCGAGCGCGCCGACGCCGTGCCCGCGGTGCTCGGCTCGCCTGTATTTCGCGTGCGGCGCTTTACTGAAAAGCCGGCGCAGGACATCGCGAAAGAATACGTCACTTCGGGCCGCTACTTCTGGAACGCGGGAATGTTTTTCTGGCGCGTTTCGACGTTTCTCGACCGGCTGAAGAAATATCTGCCGGCCACGCACGACGCGCTGATGCGCTTGGGAGACACGATCGGCACGCGCCGCTACGCGGCCACGCTCGCGCGGATTTATCCGAAGCTGGAAAATATTTCCGTGGACTACGCCATCATGGAACGCGCCACACAGCCGGGCGAACCGCAAAGCGTTTTTGTTTTGCCCGCGGAAGTTGGCTGGAGCGATATCGGCTCGTGGGCGGCGGTGTACATGCTGCAAGCGAAGAGTGCTGCGGAAAACGTTTCCGCGGGGGCGCATTTTGCGCTGGATGCCAGTGGCAACTTCTTGTGGAGTCCGGAGAAATTTGTCGCCGCCATCGGCGTAAATGATCTCATCGTTGTGGACACACCGGATGCGCTGCTCATCTGCCCGCGCGACCGCGCGCAGGACGTGGGCAAAATCGTGAAGTGGCTGGAGCAGAACAAGCGCAAGCAGCTTTTGTAACCTGCATTTCTCTTGCACCCTTTTCTTCCTCTACCTCCTTCCCTTCCTTTATACTTCTGACGCGATGTCACAGATCGTATTCGGCACAGATGGATGGCGCGGCGTAATCGCCGAGGACTTCACGGACGAGAACGTCCGCGCAGTGACGCAGGCGATTGCGCGGTACGTGGTGCGCTGCGAGCGGGCGGAAGACGGCGTGCTGGTGGGCTACGACACGCGCTACGGCTCGGAGCGCTTTGCGCGCATCGCCGCGGAAACCATCACCTCGACCGGCACACCGGTGTGGCTGGCGGATTCGTTCTGCCCCACGCCGGCGATTTCGCTGCTGGTGCGGCTGCGCGGCGCGGCCGGCGGCGTGGTGATTACCGCAAGCCACAACCCGTACAAATGGAACGGCGTGAAGTACAAGGCCAGCTACGGCAGCTCGGCCTCGCCGGCGATTGTTGCGCAGATTGAAAAGGAACTTGCGCATGTGCTCGCCGATAGCGTCCCTCCGTTGCCGCCGCGCAACAATTTGATTCACTCGCTCCATGTGCGCGCGCCGTATCTCGAGGCGCTCGAAAAATTAGTGGATTGGGAGCGGCTGCGCAGCGCGAAATTCCGCTTTTGCGTGGACCCCATGCACGGCACGGCGCAAGGTCTGCTGCGGGAAATCCTCACCAAGCACGGCGTGGCTTGCGACGAAATTCGCGGCACGCACGACCCGCTCTTTGGCGGCGTCAACCCGGAGCCCATCGAGCCGCACGTCGAGGCGCTGCGGTTGGCTGTCGTAAAGGGCGGCTACGACGGCGGCTTCTGCGCCGACGGCGACGGCGACCGCATCGGCGCGATGGACCGCGATGGCACGTTCATCACACCGCACCAGATTTTTTCCATCCTGCTGTGGCACCTGGCGGGCACGCGAAAGATTCCCGGCGACGTGGCGAAAACTTTTTCCGCAACCAAGTTGGTGGACAAGATCGCCGCGAAATACGGACGAAAACTGTACGAGACGCCCATCGGCTTTAAATATATTTGCGAGCTGATGCTGGAACGCGACATCCTGCTGGGTGGCGAAGAGAGCGGCGGCATCGGCACCAAGCTCCACCTGCCGGAACGCGACGCTACGGTGACCTCGCTGCTGCTGGCGGAAGTGATGGCGTGGCACGGCAAAACTCTGGGCGAGCTGGTGCGCATGCTGCACGCTGAATTCGGCGAGCATCACTACGGCCGCGTGGACCTCACGCTGAAGCCCGGACAAAAGGAAAAAGCTATCGAATACTTCGGCCACTCCAAATTGGACCGTGTGCTCGACTGGCCAGTTGTGCGAAAAGAAGACTTGGACGGCGTCAAAGCGTACCTCGGCGAAATCGGCTGGGTGATGGTGCGCGCGTCGGGCACCGAGCCGATGCTGCGCGTCTATGCGGAAACGACGAAGGCGGAAACGACGCGACGCGCGCTGGAAGGCGTAAGCGCGCTGGTGAGGAAATTGTAGCGAGCCACACATGGAAAAAATTAATCTGGCGGAAAAGCTGGCGCACGTGAGCGACTACTGGAGCCCGAAGATTGTGGGTGAAGTGAACGACTTCCACGTGAAGATTGTAAAATTTCAGGGCGAGTTCCTCTGGCATCACCACGAAAAGGAAGACGAAATGTTTTTGGTGGTGAAGGGCACCATGCGCATGCGCTTCCGCGAGCGCGATGTGCTGGTAAACGAAGGCGAATTCATCATCGTGCCGCGCGGCGTGGAGCACATGCCCGTGGCCGAAGGCGAAGTCCATGTGGTGCTGTTCGAGCCGAAGTCCACGCTGAATACCGGCAACGTGCGCAACGAACGCACCGTCGCTAAACTGGAAAGGATCTGACCCATTGAAACGGCGCCTCTATCAATTGGACGTTTTTACGCACACGCCTCTCGCTGGAAACCCGTTGGCGGTGATTACCGACGGCGACGGCCTCTCCACAAAAAAAATGCAGGCCATCGCGCGGGAGATGAACCTGTGCGAGACGGTGTTCGTACAGAAGCCGACGAGCGATCGCGCGTTGGCGCGGCTGCGCATCTTCACCACAACGCAGGAGCTGCCGCTGGCCGGGCATCCGGTGATCGGCACGTGGTTCCTGCTGGCGGAGCTGGGCGTGGTGCCGGCGCAAAACGGCGCGGTGCACGTCTGGCAGCAGACCGGCGCGGGCGTGCTGCCGGTCACCATCGAGTTCAAGGACGGCCGCCCCTCGCGCGTGATCATGACGCAGAAGGCTGCGCGGTTTTTCCCCGCGCGCGTGCCAAAGGCCGCGCTGATGCAGTCGCTGGGGCTGAAGCTGGCTGACCTGCATGCGTCGCTGCCGCTCGAATATGTGTCCACCGGCATTTTCAACCTGATGGTGCCGCTGCGTGGACGGAGCGTGCTGAAGAAAATCCGCATGGACGTACATGCCCTTTCCAAGCTCATTTCCGAGCACGGCACTCTGGCCTACTGCTTCGCGCTGGGGAAGCCCGGAAAAGTATTCGCTCGCGGGATGATTCCCTGGGAATTGTATGAGGACCCAGCCACAGGCTCGGCGGGCGGCTCGCTCGGCGCTTACTTGATGCGGCACAAGAAACTCGCCGCGGGCCAGCGACTGGAAATCACGCAGGGCGTGGAGATGGGCCGTCCGAGCCGCATCCACGTCACCGTGCAGTGCGACGTGGAGAAGCTGGTGCCGCAAGTGAGCGGGAGTGCCGTGCGCATTTTCGAAGGCATTATCGAAGCCTGAAAGCGCAACGGCTCAATTCAAACTTGAAATTCTGAGCCAGCAGCACGCGAGGCTGAAGGAGGGACACGATGCAAACCCATTCTCAATCCCGTTTTTTTGTGGGAGCACTCGCGCTGCTATTCGTTTTTTTCGGCCCGGAGATTGAACGCGTTCAAGCGCAAGCATCGCAAGCTCTCGCGACTCAAACGCAGGCGCAGACTCCGGCGCAGCAGGCCTTCGCTGAAGCGAACGAGGCCTACGACAAGCGTGAAAACGACAAAGCGCTGGCTGCGTACGAGCGCGCCATTCAGCTCGAGTCGAACAATCCGGACTTTCACGTGGGTCGGGCCAAAGCACTGGCCCGGCTGGCGCGCCATGCCGAAGCCGTCGAAGAATGCTCGGCGGCGCTGCGTTTGAAACCTGATAGCCCGATCGCGCTGCGCGACCGCGGGCACTACTACATCAATCTCCACCGGGTTGCGGATGCGATCCCCGATTTGAAGCGCGCGGAAAAATTGGAAAAAAAGGACCGCGAGATCTACTACCACCTGGCACTGGCTTACTACATCAATCGCGATTTCCGCCGCGCGGCCACGTCTTGGCAAGGATGCCTCGACAACGCCAGCAAGAATGACGACGTCGTTTCCTGCAGCGCCTGGCTCTATCCATCACTCGTGCGCGCGGGCCGCGAAGCAGAAGCGAAAAAAGTGCTGGAGCGAATCACGCCGGAAATGAAGCCCAAGGAGAATACCGCCTACTTCGACCGACTAATGCTGTTCAAGGGAGCGACCACCGAAGAAGAGGTTGCGAAAACAATGGAAAAAGACGGCGTTTCAAAACCCACGGTCGGCTATTCCATCGGATTGTGGCATCTGCTTAATGGGCGGCACTTCCGCGCAAAGCAGTACTTCGAAAAGGCAGCTTCCGCAGAAATCAAGTACGCGTTTGGGGCGGTCGCTGCGAAAGCTGAACTGAAACGGCTAAAACATCTGCCGTAGTAACGGCCAAGCTCGGCTGAGCTTCGCAGGGTTTTCGATTTACGAATTTGGGTTATTACACCGCGCAGAAATCAAGCTTCTGATTTCTTCCCCAGACCTTTGTGCAGTGCATCGAGCACGCCGTTGATGAACGGTGGGGCTTCGGTGGAGGAAAATGTCTTGGCGAGCTCGACGGCTTCGTCGAGGACGACTTTGAAGGGCGTTTCGCCGAGGCGCAACTCGTAAGCGGCGAGGCGGAGGATGGCGCGGTCAATGGCGGCCATGCGCTCTAGGCGCCAGTTGGCGGCGTGCTGCACAATCAATTCATCAAGGGACTTCAGCTCCGCCACGGCGCCTTCAAAAAGCTGGTTGGCAAAGACGCGGGTGTTTTGCTCCGAGCGCGCGTTTTTCCAGAAGCCGGACTCCACGCGCCACGGCTCCTGCTGGGTCATTTCCCACTGAAACAACATTTGGAGGGCGAACTCGCGGGCCTTGCTGCGGAGGGCCATGCTACTTGTGCTTCCGGCGCGAGTCGGGCGCGGATTTCTTTTGCGGCTTCGCCGCAGAGATTTTCCGCGCAAGGTTGGCCATTTCCACGGCGGCGAGCCCGGCTTCGAAACCCTTGTTGCCGCCCTTGCTGCCGGCGCGGTCGATGGCCTGCTCGAGCGTGTCGCAGGTGAGCACGCAAAAAGCCATGGGCACGCCGGTGTCCATTTGCGCGAGCTGGATGCCGCGCGCGGACTCCGAGCAAACGTAATCGAAGTGCGCTGTTTCGCCGCGCAGGACGCAGCCAATGCAAATCACCGCGTTGTACTTGCCGGACTCGGCTAACTTTTTCGCGGCGATGGGAATTTCAAACGAGCCGGGGACGCGCACCACATCCACCTGGCCGGATTCGGCGCCGGCGCGGGCCAGCGCGTCAAGCGCGCCGGAGAGCAGCCGCTCGGTGATGAACTGATTGAAGCGGCTGACGACGGCGGCGAAGCGCAGGCCATCGGCGCGGAAGTCGCCGCGGAATTGGTGGGGTTGCAGTTTGTCAGTCATCAATCACCAAAACTAAAATGCAGAAAAAGCCACACGGGCGACCTTCTGGTCGCCCCTACTTGCCCTTGAACTGCGCGGGGCGCTTTTCCAAAAATGCTTTGGTGCCTTCGCGCATGTCCTCGGTGGCGGCGCAAAGGCCGAAAAGCGTCGCTTCGAGGAACAGCCCTTCTTCCTGCGGCATCTCCATGCCGTGCTCGATCGCCTCCATGGCGAATTTTACGGCCAGCGGGGCGTTGGCGATGATTTTTTTCGCCAGGGCTTCCGCAGCGGGCATCAGCTCGGCGGGTTCGTAGATGTGATTCACCAGACCGATGCGCTGTGCCTCTTCCGCGTTGATCATGTCGGCGCCGAGGATCATTTCATGCGCCATGCCCTTGCCCACCAGCCGCGGCAGGCGCTGCGAGCCGCCGTAGCCGGGCATGATGCCGAGCTTTACTTCGGGCTGGCCGAGCCGCGCAGATTTGCTGGCAAGGCGAATGCTGCACGCCAACGCGAGCTCGCAGCCGCCGCCGAGCGCGAAGCCGTTGATGGCAGCGATGGAGGGCTTGCCCATGGTTTCGAGCATGTGGATCACGCCCTGGCCGAAGAGTCCGGTCTCGCGGCCAGAGACGGGGTCGCACTGGGCGAGCTCTCCGATGTCCGCGCCGGCGATGAAAGATTTTTCGCCCGCGCCGGTGAGAATGAGCACGCGGATGCTGGCGTCGTCGCGGGCATCGGCGAGGATGTCACGCAGCTCCACCATGGTTTTGTGGTTCAGTGCGTTCAGAACTTTCGGTCGATTGAACGTAATGTATGCAATCTGGTCTTTCTTTTCATAGAGCAAGTTTTCATAAGTCATCGAATGAGTGCTCCTTTGGGGCGCGAGCAGTTGTCAGTATTCAGTTTTCAGTTGTCAGCTCCGAGGCTCGAATATCGAATTTCCTCTTATGTTAGTCGCATTGCCTTGGGATTCTTCGGGTCGGTGTAATCATAGAAGCCGCGGCCGGCCTTGCGGCCATTCCACCCGGCCAGCACCATGCGCTTGAGGAGCGGCGGCGAGGCGAAGCGGCGCTCCTTGAACTCGTCGAACATGACGTTGGCAATATAGTGCGTGGTGTCGAGGCCGACGAAGTCGAGCAGCGTAAGCGGGCCCATGGGGTGGCCGCAGCCGAGCTTCATGGAGTTGTCAATGTCCTCGATCGAGCCAACACCTTCCTCAAGCGCGCGGATGGCGTCGAGCAGATAGGGCACCAGCAAGCGGTTGACGATGAAGCCGGTGCGGTCGCTGGTGCGCACGGGCGTTTTGCCGAGGCGCTTGCCGAATTCGACAATCTCTTCAAACACCGCCGGGTCGGTAGCGATGGTGCGGATGACCTCGACCAGCTTCATCACCGGCACAGGGTTGAAGAAATGCATGCCGAGGAAGCGGTCGGGGCGCGCGGTGGCAGTGGCCATTTCGGTGATGGAGATGGACGAAGTGTTGCTGGCGAAGATGGTGGACTTCGGACAGAGTTTTTCGAGCGCGGTCCAAAGCTCTTTCTTCGCGGGAAGCTGCTCGATGATGGCTTCGATGATGAGGTCGCAATCCTTGAGCGCGTCGAGGCTGACGGTGCCGCTCAGGCGGTTGCGGGTGGTGCCCCGGTCGGCGTCGGTGAGTGAACCTTTCTCCACCAGCCGCTGAAGGTTTTTCTCGATGGACTTGAGGCCCTTGTCCATCAGTTCCTGCGAAACTTCGCGGACCACTACGGTGCAGCCGGCCTGCGCGCAGACCTGCGCGATGCCGGAGCCCATGAGTCCGCAACCGACAACTCCCACTTTCTGTATGGCCATGATGATTCCTCCGAATGAATGCGAATCGTGCAATCGAAACGCGGCGGCTACTGCATGGACTCGACGATCACAGCGATGCCCTGCCCACCGCCGATGCAGGCGGTGGCCAGGCCATAACGCGCGTTGCGGCGGCGCAACTCAAAGAGCAGCGTCAGCACGAGGCGCGCCCCGGTGGCGCCGAGCGGGTGACCGAGCGCGATGGCGCCGCCGTTGACATTGACCTTTTCGCGGTTGAGCACCAGCGCTTTTTCCACGGCGAGGTACTGCGGCGCAAAGGCTTCGTTCACTTCGATCAAGTCCATCTCTTTCATGCGCAAAGAAGCTCGCTGCAAAGCAGCCTCCGAGGCAGGCACCGGGCCGATGCCCATGATGCGCGGCTCCACACCAACGGCCGCCCAGGAAACCAGCCGGCCCATCGGCTTCCAGCCGCGCTCCTGAGCCACTTTGGCATGGGTCATGACTACGGCGGCGGCGCCGTCCACGATGCCGCTGGCGTTACCAGCGGTGATGATGCCGTTTTTTTTGAAAGCCGGAGGCAGGGCTTCCAGCGTGGCCATGGTGGTCTCTGGGCGGCGGTGATCGTCTTCGGTGATGAGCTGCGTCTTGCGGCCGCTTTTGACTTCAACAGGCACCGTCTCATCGCTGTAGCGGCCGGCGCGGAAGGCATCTTCGGCGAGTTGCTGACTGCGCAATGCGAATTCGTCGCACTCGCGGCGAGTGATGCCGTACTCAGCCACGAGATTTTCGGCCGTGTCCGCCATGTAGCAGCCGCAGTAGGTGTCGAGCAGGGCCACGGTGAGCGAGTCTTCGAGCTTGCCTTCGCCGAGGCGGAAGCCACCGCGGGCGCCGCGGATGACGTGCGGTGCCTGGGTCATGTTCTCCATGCCACCGGCGAGCACCACTTTCGCTTCGTTCATCAGGATGCGGTGCGCGCCCTGGACAATCGCTTCCATGCCAGAGCCGCACAGCCGGTTGACGGTAACAGCGGGCGTTTCCACTTTCAGGCCGGCCTTCAGCCCCACGTGGCGAGCGCCGTAAAGGGCGTCGCCGCTGGTCTGCATCACATTGCCGAACACGACGTGCTCGAATTCCGCCGGGTCCACGCCGGAGCGGCGAATGGCTTCGCGCGAGGCGCTGGCGCCAAGGTCGAGCGCGGAGACATCCTTGAATGCGCCCGTGTAGCGGGACATCGGCGTGCGGGCTCCGGCAAGAATGACTACATCGGTGGGAAGCATGATGACAACTCCTAATCCTATGAATAAAAATCAGAGTGAAAGAACGGCGTCGCCGCCCTTCTTGCGCGCCTCTTCGAGGCCGAATTCGGCGCGATTAATCAAATCGGTGATGATGTCTTCGGCGTCGTAGTCCGGACGGCTCACCGCCTCAACTACGGAAGCGCTGAGCGAAGGCTGTGACTGGTTCCAGGGCGGTTGCACATTGCCGGAAACCTTGCGAAGTTTTTCCGCCAGGACCAGCGCATCGGCAAGTTTGGTGTCCGGCAGGATGAAAGCCAGCGCCCAACTGGTGTACTTCACCGCCAGGTCGTTCTGGCGCACGGTGGCTTGGAGCGCACGGGCCAGTTGCTCCATGTGCCGGTCGAACTGCGGCTCGCCGTGCTGGCGGAGCAGCTCCATCCCTTTGTCCATGGACAGAATCACCAGCGAGAGCGGCGTGTTCTGTGACTTGCTGCGATTGGCTTCGGATAGGAGGCAATCCTGATAGGAGCCGCGGCCGAGCAGTCCGGTCTTTTCGTCGGCGACGGCGAGCGTACGCATCAGCGAACGCAGCTTGGTATGGTTCACGCCGATGAGCACCTGGTCGCCGACAGCCTGCAGGAAGTAACTTTCATTCGGCTTCCATCGGCGAGTCGCGGCGTCGCCAACCACGAGAAAGCCGGAGACCGCCTGCGTTTCGCGGTCGGTAAGCTGCACGCCGAGAGCGCAGGCCAGGCCCAGATCGCGCAACGCCGGCTCGTCCGCCACATCCAGCTCGAAGGCGCCCATGTCGTCCGGCTTGGCGTGCGCGAGCGGGCCCAGCAGCTTCACAATCTGCGCGCCGCCGGACGGGTCCACGCCTTGCGCGCAGTATTCGGAGGCCATTTGCGGGGGCTGGCCCGGCGGGCCTACCACGGTCAGGCAGCGCGCCACCTTCAGGTATTTACCGATTTCGTTGACGGCGGTGGAGAGCACAGCCTTGGGAGTGGACTGGCGGTGCACGGCCCGGGTGATTTCGGAAATCTTGCCGAGGTCGCGCAGCGTATCGGCGCTGTACGTGCCGCTGGCCGAAGTAACAGGCTCGGCAGAAACGGCTTCGACGCGCGGGGGCTCCGCGGCCTTGCGCGCGGCCGAACGCGGCGGCCGCCAGTTGGCCAGCTCATAGAGATTGTTCAGGCGCTGGTTGGTGTCTTCCTCGCCGGGAAACATCTCCGCGATTTTCTGCAGGCGCTCCACAGCCTTGGCGTGCAACGAGTACTGCAGAAAGATTTCAGCTTGCACGATGAAGTCTTCGAGCGCCTGCTGGGCCCGCGCGCCATCCGATTGCGGGGCGGCGCTGGGACCGGCCTGCTGTTGTCCGAAGCTCGTGGACTGCCCCGCGGCTGTGATAATTTTGCCCATGCGAGCGCCGATGCCTCGGAGGTACGAGGGGTCGGTCTTGCCTTCCAACGCCTTCATGCGCTCATGGTTGAACGGGTCGTAGGCATCAATGTCAATGATGCGGTCCAGAGCAGAGCATGCGCCTGGCACGTTGCCCGCCGAGAGATACAGGTCGAAGAGCTTGGTGAGGACAACGAAGTACTTAGACTCGCGGTTGAGCTCGTCGTACATTGTGCCGCAGAATTCGGCCACCGGCAGCGAAGTGGGATTCGATTCCAGCAGCTTGTCCATGTACGCCGTAAACTCCGCGTGTCGCTTGCCGGCGAACATGCGGTCCTTGACGGCGGAAAAAACTTCCGCGGCGGGCTGGCCCTGGCTGGCCTTCAGATAAAAGTCGGCCAGCTCGAACATTTTTTCGAAGCTGTCCGAATTATCCCGGTAGACCCGCTCGATGATGGCGCGGGACTGATCCAGCTGGCCGCTCTGCATGAGCGCCGTCCCCAACGTGGAAAGAAATGCGCTATCGCTTTCCGCAGGGGGGAATGGCTCCAGCAGGCGCACCGCTTCCTGCGGGACTCCCTTGCGCAGAAACGCTTCCGCATAGAAGAGCGCAACGCTGCGGTCGTTCGGCGCGAGACGGTGCGCGCGCGAGAAGAGTTCGATAGAAGGGTCGATCTGGCCGGCGGCCAGGGTCAGCTGCCCGGCACGCAGCCAGCCGCGGGAAGCCACGTCGGATTTCCCGACTTGCTCGCCGAGTTCGCCTACTTTTTTGTGCCGCTCGGGGTTTTCCGGATCCAGCGTGGCGATTTTCTCATAGCAGTTGAGCGCCGAAGATCCGTCCTTTAGTTTGAGGTACTCCTCGCCAGCGGCGGCGTAGGACTCGATCGCTTCATCGCGCTTGCCCTGACGCTGAAGGAGGACCGCGAAGCGAATCATGCGCTCGGGCGACTGCGGCACCGATTTCAAGAATCGGGCGTAGAGCGCGGCGGCACGAGTGATGTCGCCGGAGTCGGTGAGCCGGTCGAAAAGAATTCCGTGATACTCGGCAGCGCGAACCGCGTCGCCCAGGCGGGAATAAATGTCGCCAAGCGCCTGCACGGCTTCCTGGTTGTTGGGAAACTCCCGCAGGACGGCCTGATACTCCTCGGCGGCGTCCTGGAGTTTGTTTTTCTCCAGATACTTTTTAGCGCGTTCGAGGTGTTTGTTGGCGTCCGAGCTCATGCGCGTTTTGGGCGACCCGCAGGGCGGGAGGCAACGGACAATCTGGCCGCTCCCGCGCGCTGAAACCAAAAGACTATATATCCTACGGAGGAGTTCGCCCAGAAGCAAATTGCGCGGCTGGCTCCGGGGTCATTTCGCCGGCGGGGCCTCGGGACTGCCGAACAACTCGCTGGTCCGGGAGCGAATGTCGCCCACGGAAAGGCCGCTGCGCGCCACCGCGAGGAAACCGAAGAACAAGAAGGGGATCGTCAGCAGAAGATAGGCCACAATGGAAAAGCCCGCGGCCCGCGTCTTTTCCACGCCGAAAAGAGTGAGTCCCAAAACGCAGAAAAACTGGTAGGAGCCCACATTGGCCGGCGCGTTGGGCAGGGCCACGCCGAAGTTGATGATGAGTAGCACGGCGGCCATCGGCCCAAGCTCCAGGCCGATTCCGTAGGCTCGGCTCATCGCCCACAGTGCCAGGATTTGAAGAGTAGGAATGAGTGGCGACGTCGCGGCCGCGCTGTAGAAGCCCGCCGAAGTGCCCAGGACGCGAATGCCTTCCAGCAACGGCGCAAGTTTTTTCCGAATGCGATGGCGCAGAGGATGCGCTCCTTCCGGCAGCACCGGAACGCGGTTCAGATAAATAACGCCG
>Ga0209726_10002000_pt1 | contig 31132 bp, 22 predicted proteins | sample Subgrocontami54m_FD_187453 | JGI IMG/M metagenome (GOLD analysis project Ga0209726, IMG submission 187453) | Subsurface groundwater microbial communities from S. Glens Falls, New York, USA - GMW46 contaminated, 5.4 m (SPAdes) (version 3) | ecosystem: Environmental > Aquatic > Deep subsurface >... | reverse complement strand
ATAGCCGTAGGTTTCAACCTACGGTAAACCACGAAATGAGCAGCCCAACCCCGCAAGGGGTTGACCCCGGTGTTGCTATACAGCAACCCTGAAAACGCCATAATCTGGTACTCGCCGTCGAGTGGGAAGTTATGATGGACTGCGATTCCCGGGTATACAGACCGGCGAGGACGGCCCCTCGTCTACAGCCGCCTGTGAAAATGGTGGACTCGAACGGTTATGCTCCGTCGTCACTGGTTTGCAGGACCAGGGCTCTATGGATTGAACTACAGCTCCATCTTTCCAAAAAGAACTTTCGATTGTCAGAGAGTACGCCATCGATTTCGGCCCATCAACTCCAGGACCTCTGAGCAATATCGAACACATATGTGCCCAATATTGAACTGACACTCGAATCGCTCCAACGCTATAAAAGGACTTTGGGAGTCGGATGCACTGATGGGATGTCGGTGAGACCTCTTGAAAGCGAATTGTTCCAAGGAGTGGATTGATTATGAAAAGAATTAACAAGAATGCAATAGTTACCGTTTTGGCCGTTTCCTTTGTGTTAGGTCTCATTATGCCAATTGCCGCGCTCGCGGCAACCACGCCATCTCTTGGAGCGGCGGCAGCCTACGGCGTTCTTGCCAGCACCTACACCGATACGTCGGCAGCAACCACGGTCAATGGATCTGTCGGATTTACCACGGGACCGGCGACTGCTATTGGGGGCGTGCATACGAATTTCGGATCCGGCGCCCCTTATGCTACGGCAGGCACGGATCAAGGCACTGCTTTGTCTGCCCTGGCTTCCCAATTGTGCACATTCACTTTCCCGGCTGGGGCAGTCAACCTCTCGACCGATATAACACACGGTCCTGTCGGCGTGTACACTCCCGGCGTGTATTGCAGCTCGGGGGCGATGAACGTGGGAGGGCCGCTTACTCTGAGCGGCGCCGGAACGTACATTTTCAGAGCCGTTGGCGCGCTTACATCGACTGCCGGCTCGATCGTCACCTTGGCCGGCGCGTCAGCTTGCGATGTTTTTTGGACGCCGACCGCGGCCACGACGCTTGCCGCCACTACGACGTTTGCGGGAACTGTCATCGATAATGCGGGTATTACCGTGGGCGGTGCCACCACGTGGACAGGAAGGGCCTTGGCGTTTGCCGGAACAGTTACCACCGCTACGGACACCATTACCGTACCGGTATGTGCAGTACCAACGGGTTCAATCACGGTAGCGAAGAACGCAGTGGGCGGGAACGGCACATTTGCGTTCACCAGCAACTTCGGGCTGGTCTCGCCGCTGACCACGGTCGGCGGCACGGTGAGTCAGACCGTCAGTGGCTTGGCCCCGGGCGGCGCCTACAGCCTGAGTGAGACAGTGCCCGCTGGCTGGACTCAGACCAGCGCCACTTGCACCAACGGAACGCCCGCTGCCATCACGGTGGTGGCCGGTCTGACGACCACCTGCACCATCACCAACACCGTGGTGGCCCCACCGCCAACGGGGTCGATTACTGTAGTGAAGAACACGGTGGGCGGGAACGGCACGTTCGCGTTTACCAGCAACTTCGGGCTGACATCCCTGACCACGGTCGGCGGCACGGCGAGCCTGACGTTCGGAGGGCTGACCGCGGGCGGCGCCTTCAGTTTGAGTGAAACAGTACCCGCTGGCTGGACTCAGACCGGCGCGAGTTGCACGAACGGAACGCCCGCTGCCATTACGGTGGTGGCCGGTCTGACGACTACCTGCACCATCACCAACACCTTTGTGGCCCCAACGGGGTCCATCACGGTAGTGAAGAACGCGGTGGGCGGGAACGGCACTTTCGCGTTCACCAGCAACTTCGGGCTGATCTCGCCACTGACCACGGTCGGCGGTACGGTGAGTCAGACCGTCAGTGGTCTGGCCCCGGGCGGCGCCTACAGCCTGAGTGAGACAGTGCCATTGCCCGCTGGCTGGGCTCAGACCGGCGCCAGTTGCACGAACGGAACGCCCGCTGCCATCACTGTGGTGGCCGGTGCGACAACCACCTGCACCATCACCAACACCTTTGTGGCCCCAACGGGGTCCATCACGGTAGTGAAGAACGCGGTGGGCGGGGACGGCACATTCGCGTTCACCAGTAACTTCGGGCTGACATTTCTGACCACGCTCGGCGGCACGGCAAGCCTTACGTTCGGCGGCCTGGCCGCGGGCGGCAGCTTCAGCTTGAGTGAGACTGTGCCCGCTGGCTGGACTCAGACCAGCGCCAGTTGCACGAACGGAACGCCCGCTGCCATCACCGTGGTGGCTGGGGCGACAACCACCTGCACCATCACCAACACCAAGCAGGGGTCAATCAAGGTGGTGAAGAACACAGTGGGCGGAGACGGCACCTTCGTGTTCACCAGCAATTTCGGACTGACATCCCTGACCACGGTCGGCAGCACGGCGAGCCTGACGTTCCCTGGCCTCACCCCGGGCGGCGGCTTCAGCTTGAGTGAGACTGTGCCCGCCGGTTGGGCACAGACCAGCGCCATTTGCACGACGCCAGGTTCTGCTAACTCGACGCCCGCTGCCATCACGGTGGTGGCTGGCGTGACGACCACTTGCGTCATCACCAACGCCACCGTAACGGCTCCACCACCAGTGGGTTTAATCACGATAGTGAAGAACACGGTGGGCGGAGACGGCACCTTCACGTTCGCGAGCAACTTCGGGCTGACAACCCTGACCACGAGCGGCGGCACGGCCAGCCAGACCTTCAGCAACGTGGTCCCAGGGAGCGGCTGGAGCGTGAGAGAGATTTTGCCCACCGGCTGGACTCAAGTCAGCGGCAGTTGCACGAACGGGACACTGCCCGATGGCATCATTGTGGTGGCCGGGGTAACGACCACCTGTACCATCACCAACAGCCAGCAGGGGTCCATCTCGGTAGTGAAGAACACGGTGGGCGGGGACGGCACCTTCGCGTTCACCAGCAACTTCGGGCTGACAACCCTCACCACGGTCGCCGGTACGGCGAGCCAGACGTTCACTGGCCTGGCCCCGGGCACCAGCTTCAGCTTGAGTGAGACAGTGCCCTCCGGCTGGGCTCAGACCAGCGCCACTTGCACCAACGGGACGCCCGCCGCCATCACTGTAGTGGCTGGCGTGACCACCACCTGCATCATCACCAACACCAAGGGAATCCCACCGCCAGTGGGTTTAATCACGGTCGTGAAGAACACCGTGGGCGGAGACGGCACATTCGCATTCAGCAGCAACTTCGGGCTGACTTCCCTGACCACGGTCGGCGGCACGGCCAGCCAGACGTTCAGCAACCTGACCACGAGCACCACGTACAGCGTGAATGAGATAGTGCCCGCTGGTTGGACTCAGACCAGCGCCAGTTGCACGAACGGGACGCCCGCCGCCATCACTGTGGTGGCCGGCGTGACGACCACCTGCACCATCACCAACACCCAACTGGCCGCCGCTGTGTCCGACATAACCATCAGAAAGAGTCACGCGGGAAACTTCCGGCAGGGAGATACCGGGGACACCTACACCCTAACGGTCACCAATGTCGGGCAAGGTCCGACAACCGGCGCGGTGACTGTGATCGACACGCTTCCGGCTGGTTTGACGGCCACGGACATCGGCGGGCCGGGCTGGAACTGCACTCTGACTACGCTGACCTGTACGCGCAGCGATGCGCTGGCGGCAGGGGCCAGCTATCCGGTCATCACCGTGACGGTGAACGTGGCCAACAACGGCCTCGTTTTCAATTCCGTGGCGGGCAGCACCGCATTCCAGGCGAACGATATTCTGATTTCCCTGGCGGACGGCACGGTGCAATGGCGGCGTCACGACTGGACGCTGGTGAAGATTCTCAACAGCGGGACAGACGGACAGGCAAAAGGCATGGCCTTTGACAGTTCCGGAAACCTTTATGTGACGCACTGGACCGGTTCCGGTTCTTCGGGTAACGACGTCACCAAGTTCGACCGGAACGGAAATTTCATCGGGTTGTTCGGAAGCGGCTTCGATTGCAATCCGGCATCCATCGTCTTCGACAACAGCGGTAATGCCTACGTCAGCCATGTCGATTGCAGCACCCAAATCTTCAAGTTCGATTCCTTAGGCAATCGGCTCGCCCAGTATACGGTGGCCGTTGAGAATCGCGGATCGTATAACATTGCTCTCGATCCGAACCAGTGCACCATGTATTACACGTCAGCGGGCCCCAATGTGAAACGGTTCAACGTCTGCACCAACACGCAGATGCCGGACTTCAACACCGCTCCTCTCCCGGACCCGGTCGGCGGCGCGCAAGAGTTCTCGCTGCTTCCCGGTGGCGGAATGCTGGTTGCCAACTTTGGCGTGATTGCCCGCCTGGATGCTTCCGGCAACCTCGTTACCACTTACAATACGCCGGCAGGAAATCATTGCTGGCTCGGCACCGCGCTCGACCCGGACGGCACGTCGTTCTGGGCCAGCGACTGGTGCGGATCGTCCGTAACCCGTTTTGACATCGCGACCGGCAACGTGATCGAGAGCCATGTGGCCGACCCGCTCGGATTCCACGTCAAGCAGATCGCCATTCCCGGAAACATCTTCATCAACTCCGTGATCAACATCGCGACCGTTGCGGGCGGCGGCGAGTTGAATATCAGCAACGACTTATCCAGCGACACTACAACCATCAATCCGCCCGCGCTATTCGCTCCACCGGTGAACATTTCGGCCGGCATCGTCAACGCAGCCAGTTATGCGCCTCCGGTAGCCGCCGGCAGCATTGCCTCTGTCTTTGGGAGCAACCTTTCCATCGGGACGGCATCGTCGGCCGGCTCCAATCCTCTTCCCACTACGCTGGCGTCCAGCAGTTACCAAGTCGGTGGTCGAGGCGCGCCCCTCTATTACGCTTCGCCCGGCCAGGTGAATCTGCAAATTCCTTGGGAGCTGGCGGGTCAGACCCAAGCTACGGTCACCGCAACGGTTGGCGGCGTGGCTTCCAACCAGCAGACGGTGAGAATCGTACCCTTCGCTCCCGGCCTCTTCACGCTCAACGAAGCGGGTTCGTCACAGGGAGCGGTCCTGATTGCCAGCACTGCGCTGATTGCCGCGCCGCCGAGCGCCGCTGGAAGGCGGCCGGCCAGGGGAGGGGAAATCATCTCCATCTACTGCACGGGCCTGGGAGCGGTTACCAATCAACCGGCCACGGGAGCTGCTTCCGCTCTAGCCGGCCCGCTCTCGGTGACCACCACAACACCCACGGTGACCATCGGGGGCATTGTGGCCCAGTTGCAGTTCTCCGGGTTGGCCCCCGCCTCGGTGGGCCTCTATCAGGTGAATGTCCAGGTGCCGCTGGGCGCGACTGCCGGTGACGCTGTGCCGGTTGTTCTCAGCATCGGCGGGGTCGCCTCCAACACTGTTACCATCGCGGTGCAATGAGGGGCTAAGCGGAGAAATCTGAGGTTTGTAGGATAGTGGGTCAATTTTCCTTGACGAAAATTGGCCCACTGCCTCTTTTTTGTTGTGGGGCAGTTTCCGGCTTGCCGACTATGCGGGCAAACCCATGCACTTCCTAATGTTCAATGTTGGATGGCAAAGCCGCGAGGCGTTCAACCCACTGGCGGAAATGCGGGCATTCCTGACGCATTGTGTCGATTCCCACTGCCTTCGCGGCCCGTGTTCCGTCTAGCGGTTTTTTGTACGAAGGGTGGAGAGCAAGAACGCGTTTCGAGGGAGCCGTATTTACGTCGTCATTGATGTCTTCAGGGGTCGGAAATTCCCGGCGAATGCTTTCAAATTGCTGAGCCAGGCCGGGCCGGCTGATTCCGCTGGCGAACGCCACTGGATCGCTAAATAGAAGTCCCTCATACTCGTGTATTTGAAGATATGGAACAAAGCGAATATCAGGTCTCAGCCCAGCATCGATAGTTGCAGCAATGTCTTCCGCTACCGCTTGTTCGATCCGACGCACTTTTTCTATATTAGGCAGGTTCGGTGGCAGAGGCGTCCCAGGAAACCCGCTTCCTAGACCGTAAAAATCCAGCATCATCGTGCAGTATGCTGTGGGGTCTTGCTTCAGTTGAACCACGATGTCTTTTTTCACGCGGACATAATTTGTATTCCCGCCCTTATGGCCTGGAGACCCAACCACGATGGGATATAAAAAGATTTGGCGCGGCCATAGAACCGGCGCGAGAACATCATAGATGAACGATTCTTCCGTTGGACCTTCAGCCACCACTTTCACCCGAGTCATGAACGTTTGTCTCCAGATTCAGCTAGCAACGTGTCACGCTCGAGTTGGCTCGCTGTTCAATGGCTGAGGTGCGTCTTCAGAGTGCGGCCGCCCACCCAAAACGTTTTTCTGCCACAACTCGCCCAACGTGTACTCTTTGAGCCATTCAGACAGGTCAGCCGTCAATAGACGGCGGAAAGTTGATTGCCCTTGTGTCCGTTCGACAACGACAACATCCTCTGGATCAAACTCGTTCAGCAAGGGCGCCGATTGGGTCGAGACGATCACCTGCTTCGGGACAAAACTACCGTACTGTGTCGCTGCTTGCTGAAACAAATTGGCTAAGAGCGTTAAGGCATAAGGATGCAACCCGAGCTCTGGCTCGTCGAACAGCACAGTTGGTGGCAGCAACGGCTGAAGCAGCGCAGTCGCTAAGCAGATGAACCGGAGCGTGCCGTCAGAGAGTTGGCTGGCAAGGAATGGGTAATCGGATTCCTTTTGCAACCATTCCAATCGAATCATGTCCGGATTTGTTGGGTCTGGGCGAAGCTTAAAATCGTCGAAGAAGGGTGCGGCGAGCCTGACAACGTCGCGGATCTTCTCGTAATTGGTCGGGTCGGTTTGCCGGACGCGGAACAGGAAGGCCGCTAGGTTCTCAGCGCTGGCCCGCAGGAACTCATTGTCATTGATCTGTCCCGGGCGACGTACTGGCGCCGTATCGCTGGTGTCGTGAAAGTGATATACAACCCAGTTTGCAACCGCTTTGGAAAGGTAGCTAACCGCTAATTCTTTGCTTTCCCAATACCCACCTTTCACTTGGAGGTGTAGTGGTCCTATCTCGGTCTCCGCATGCTGTGAACGCAAAGCGGTGTCATGTTCGATCCTGGGGATATAGTGAGTTACCTTCTCCTCAGTAAAGATGAGCCGGTCGTCTGCGGTAGGTTCCAGTACGAATTCGTAACTATTATTCCCAAAGTGGAGCTTGGCAATAAGCTGCTTGGTCATCCTCGGACCGAGGTAGAGACACCTAGCCGCCCCGCCTTCCTTCGCGACAGCCACTTGGAGGCGCTGGTCAATTAGCTCTCGCAGTAAGCGGAAGAAGCTGACGAAGTTGCTCTTACCAGCTCCATTGGCACCGATGAGCACGTTCAAAGAACGAAGCTCGAACTCCTTCAATTCTCTTATCGATTTGAAGCCCTCGATCGTGATTTTCTTTATCGTATCGCTCATATCTGAACGCCGGAAACGGTCGGCCAATAATTTCTCTTCTGTACTGTAACACACTCGTTTCCTCAGAGGCTCATGACAAATATGACGCCAGTCTTACGGATTCCTTTTCCGTCAAACAGACACCCTGAGATGCGTAGCGCACATGAGAAACGCCGGTTGGGCTTGGTGGCCGAATAAGGCCCATGTCGGAAACTGATCCACTACCCTCAATTAGGTTTGACCTCAGCGGCCTCGCTTATCGGCGGTCGAGGAATTCCGGGCAAGAATCCGTGGGCGCTGAGAAGTATCGTAAATGTCTACTTGAATACTGTTTTGAGAGGGAAAAGACGCGTGGGCAATGCGGGGGTAAGTGGCTTCGAGAGAGGCGCGGAGCGATTCTTGGGTCAGGCCGGAATGGGAGATCACCAGGGCCACTCGCTGCGTGCCTTGGAGATCCGGAAGCGTGGAGCAATCCGCAAGTGTCCGGATTTCGCGCACCTCCCCGAGCGGGTAGCGGTCGAGCGCGACACTGATATATTCCGGAGCGACGATCACCGTATCCGGGTGCTCCTGCCGAATGAAGGCGGCCGCTCCGGGCCAGTTTTCCTTGGCATAACGGAGGCGATACCCTAACACGCTGCCCGGCGCGCCATAGTAAGCCACCAATGAAAATCCGATGACGAGCGCAAGCGCCAGACTTGCCGAAAGACGCGCGCGCCATCGCAGCGAGCAAAGGCCGGCTGCCGCCAGCAAGAGGATGAACGGCGCCTGAAATGCCAGATAGCGTTCGTGAACCAGCCGCGTCCACGGTGACAGCAACACCAGCGCTACCCAGGGAATGAAGATCATGGCCGTCAACAAGGTTCTCACCTCTGGCCTCAAAACGACACGGCGGGCACCCCGCCAGAGCAGCCATCCAAATAAGCAAAGCGTCGGAATAATAATTGGCCCCTCGTCCAAGAGTCTGGAGAGCAATGTATCCGACAGTCGCGTGGAATCGACAGCCAAGATCCCATACCCCAGAAAAAACCGAATCAGCGCCGTCGGAACGAGTGAGAGCGGCGAGAGAAAAATCCTCGATTCCCCCCGGTAGTGGCCCGCCACCCAAAGGGCCCAGGGCGCAAATGCCGCCAAAACGGCCACGCGAGCAAGCATCCAATCGCGTATGCGTTGATGAGAGTGTCGCCAGTAAACAACTTCATGGGCCAGCAGGATGAAAACAGCCAGGTAGTGTGTGTATAGAAGAAGAACCGAAAGACCGCAGTAAAGTGCCAGACCGCGACCCGTTTCCCGAAATCGCAGAAAGGCCCAGGTGGAGAGCAAAGCCAGAAGAATGAACAGCGAATAATCCCGATTCTCTTGGGAGAAAAATATCAGGAACGGCGAGGTCGCAACCAACGCTGCGGCAGTCAATGCCCCCTGCGGGACTAGCTGCCGGGCAAGGATTGCGATCATCGGAACCGCGAGTGTACCGAAAACGGCGGGTAGGAAGCGCAGCGCGGCAGCCGAATCTCCAAATCCGAGAACGACGAAGTGCAGGAGCGTGCGATAGAGCGGGGGGTGTACGTGCTCGGCGAAAACGCAACTCCAAAAGGAAAGGGACGCGAAAGAGGCATCCACGGCCTCGTCGAGCCAGAGAGGCTGGCGACCCATGGTGGCAAAACGAAAGACGGCGGCGCTCACGAGAAGGGAAAAGAGCACGCTTCGCCGCACTTCCGGGCGATCCCAGTATGATTTACTGTCTGAATCCATCGAACCAGACCCTCAATATCAACTCCGAAGTTGATCGCTTTCTCGCCCGACTGCTTTTCTTGAAGATCATAGAGTTGCATCGTGACGGTACCGGCCTGCCTTCTTTCTTTCCGCGAGTAGAGTGAACCTTAGTTCGGACTACGTTTTGCCATACCGATACCACGAGCTTGAACGTAGTTTCTCAACGAGGCATGCTGCTCCGGGGACACCCCCTCGAATCGAATTCCGATTCCGCTATCGATGGCATAGACAACAACCCCCGTCAGAGAGAGCGCAGGGTTGGACGACTCTAAGGTTAAGTCAAGCTGAATGTTCTCCCCAACCATGTCCCTGTGAGTGGGCGCCAAAAAGACTCCAAAATCGCTCAATTGGCGAGCCTGACAACGGAAGTGTTCTTTACCCTGTGTCAGAATGACCGGGAAATCCGTGGGTATTCGCGAGACGCATCTTCTTTGACTTCGACTAGCAGCTTTGTCCATAAATGTATGTAACCGGAGTTGCCGGTTTTAGAATGCACGACTCCTTTCGCGCCGTATCCTCCACCCACGATTGCGTCAATGGTTGCACTCAGCAACGCGCTACCGCCGTTCTGCCATATTGCTGTCCGTTCATGGTAGCCGTTTCCGGATCGAGCGCCAGTTCCATATTTCGTGAGATTCTTCCCGACCGGCTTCATGCTTCACTCTATGAGATTTTGGCGTTTGTAGTCTGTTCAAAACTGCTCATCCCAGTTCATGCGGAAGAAACTTGTGCGGCCGGTCGAAATTACCGGGGATTCGCAATAATACGATGGCATTTTCATAATTGGTGTAGACCATCCGAGCCGCGACAGTAATGGAGCGTCCACCCTGCAACAATTGGCTGCCCAGCGTTTCGTGGTCGCTCCATTGCACAAAGACAGCGTTCACTCTGGGAATTGTGACTTTAGAATGTGATGATCATTCCCGCCGCCGCAGCCGCCATGACAACGAACGTAGCCCAGCCCAAATACCGGAGCAGCGGCGGGTTTACGCGCTTGCCCATTACTTTGGGGTTGCTGGTTAAGAGAATGACGAGCAAAATCAGAGGCGGCGCCAGCAAACCGTTAATTACGGCAGACCAAAACAACATTTTGAGCGCGTTGAAACCCACGTAATCAAGCGCGAAGCCGACCGCCATGGCAGCGGCCATCACCGCGTAGAACTTGCGCGCGCCTCGTAAAGGCTGCGCCATCGAACCACTCCACCCTGCGCCTTCCGTCACCGCGTACGCGCACGATCCGACAAGGACCGGCACGCCCAGCATTCCCGTGCCGATCAGTCCCAACGTAAAGAGCAGGTAGGCTCCACTGCCAGCGAGTGGACGTAGCGCTTCGGCGGCCTGCCGGGCGGAGGCGATGTCGGTTTGCCCGTGTGCATGTAAAGTGGCGGCAGTGGTCAGAATGATGAAATACATGATGAGATTCGAGAAAAACATTCCAGTGATGGTATCGGCGCGCGCGCTTCCTAACTCCTCTTCGGTTGCACCCTTGCGCTTGGCCACCGTATCGCGACCCTTGGCTCGATCCTCCTCGACCTCTTCGGCGGCCTGCCAGAAGAAGAGATAGGGTGAAATCGTGGTCCCCAGGATTCCCACAAGCACCGTCAGGTATCCTCGTGACCACTCGAAATGGGGCACGAACGTCGCCGCCAGTGCCTGGCTCCAATCGGCGCGCGCATAAAACGCTGTTAACACATAGGCAAACAATACGAGCGTCATCCATTTGAATACCTGGGCGATCCACTTATAGGAAGTCCAGATCAGCAGTCCAATGATTAAAAACGCATAAAACGGAATCCAGATGAGCGGTCGAATGCCTGTGATCATCTGCGTTGCGTCCGCCATGCCGCCGAGATCGGCGCCTATATTGATGACATTCGCGACGACCAGAATCAGGCACGCTCCCCAGAGCACCCAGCGTGGATAATGAATCCGCACCGAGGCCGCGAGTCCGCGCCCCGTAACCATGCCCAGCCGCGCGCACATGAGCTGCACGGACGCCATCAGCGGAAACGTGACCAGCGCGGTCCACAGGGGCGCATATCCGTACGCTGCTCCAGCAACGGAATAGGTCGAGATTCCCGACGGATCGTCATCTGCCGCCCCGGTAATCAGCCCCGGGCCCAAATCCGCAAAGAACTTCTTCACATATCCGGAATTTTCGCCGTTTTCGGCATTCTGCTTTCGCGGAGTTTGTTTCCTTGTCATTCCGTCAGGGATATTCTAGATTGCTATCGTTTCATGCCTCGCATGAGGTCTCTCAAATCGCGATTCATTATGGATGCTTTATTCCGGCAATCAGCAAGCATAGCGCTCGCTCGTCCCAAAATTCAATTTGGAGATGTTTGTCTGCCGCGTGGCTTCTGAGGACAATTAAGCCGGCGAAATACCAGCGGCGACTGAGGGCAGTCTTCTGGGAGGAGCAGATACGAGTGCGTTGATTGTGGTGCGAAGTTGGTCGAATGTATAGGTCCCTTTCGGCAGATATGCGTCTGCGAGTACTCCTGTCGGCAACGCGTTACCCTCAAACTCACCGCTGATCGCAATCACCGGAAGATGTGGAAACTTTTGGCGGACAACTGCCAGGAATTCGAATCCCGACATCCGGGGCATGTTCAAGTCGGAAATGATCAAATTGGGCAGTGGTTCCACCAACCGGTTCAATGCGTCCAGGCCATCATTTGCCGTCAGGACCTCATAACCTTCGCACTTCATGAAAAGGGAGATGGCTTCCCTTACGGAGCGCTTGTCGTCGACAATTAGAAGACGGCCTCGCGAGCTAATTATTGGAGATCCCAGGTGGTCAGCGGTCGACATAAACCATTTCTCCTGCTGCACCAGAAATCCAACTGCTGATTGGCGCTCGGCGGAATCTTAGTTCTTTATCATTGGAAGTATTACGTTCGAAAGCAGCTCGTGTCTGTTCACAATCGAACACCTTGCTGTTCATAATTGAACACCGTCGCGGTGAGCGGTCGATCTCATAGTGCAAGCAAAACCAAGCTTCCGGCGCGTTACTGGCGCGTTACCACTAGGCCATCGCCGGAACGGGTGTGCCGACCCGAGCCTCTTGTGATCCCCCATGCGGAGACACGCGGCAGAACATATCCTTCGCGAAATTATGCCGCTAGGAATGGAGTGAGCAATTTTGAACACATGTGTGTGCACTACTGCACTGACATGAGAATTCCCCCTGGGTTAAAGTGATTTGTGCCTCGAACCGCTTTGCAGGATCCGGTCGGAAGCATGTGTCATAGCTGACGGAGTAGGGTGCCCGTACGCCGTTGGAATCTCGATTAGAAGGCGACCCTTTCCATAGGGATAGTTGTGAGCCGATTCGAAGAATCTGTGAAGCGGAACGTAGGGTTTTCAATATGTCATTAGGGCAACAAACTTCGCGCCGGCTGTTTCTCTATTTAGTCACCGTGGTAACATGCGCATCGGCTCAGACCCAAAGCACAATCCCGAACGTAACAACCATTCTTGCCCGCATGGCGCAGGCCCGCGCTGAAAACCGGGCGCACTTGCGTCCTTACATCGTCACGCGCGACTACAAGCTGTTTGGCAAAGAAAGACGTAACGCCAAGTCGCAGGTGATTGCCGATATAAGCTTCGTCCCCCCGGACCTCAAAAAGTACGTCATCGAACAGACCAACGGCACTCGACTGGGAGAAAAAATCGTTCGCCGGATGCTGGAAAGCGAAACGGAAGTTGCCAAAGATTACCATGCAACCGACATCTCGCCCGACAATTATGATTTCCGCTTCGTTCGCGAGGAAGATGTAAGTGGCCAAGACTGTTATGTACTGGAGCTGCGTCCCAGGCGCAAAGACAAGAATCTGCTGCGCGGGAACATCTGGGTCGATGCCCACACCTACCTCCTTCACCGCCTCGACGGGGGGCTTGCGAAGACCCCCTCCTGGTGGCTGCGGGAAGTGCGCATCCAGCTTCTCTACGGCGAGGTTGGAGGTATGTGGCTGCAAACGGCTTCGGAAGCCACAGCCGAAGTCCGGATACTCGGCCAACACACCATGGTTTCGCGCGACGTGAAATATGAGGTCGGCGAACTCGTGGCTGCCGGGCCATCGGCGCCAACACGCTTTTTGACGCCTGTGTCCGACGAATCTCATCGACACGGCGTGATCCAGCTTCACCGAAGCGATCTGTTCGTGAAGAACGACGGCTGGATATGGAATTGGCCAGGGGCTTTCAATTTGCAGCGATTCTAACCTGGCGGGATCTCCGTCTATCTTGCTGGTTCTGTAATGGCCGCGTGAAAGTGGCCGATTGACGTGAACAGCAAGAGAAACTCCTGGAATGCAATTGAAGGCGAAGAGGGGCTCTGATACGCAACCTGTTCTGCAAATTGTTCCACCGGTTGTCCTGGCCTAGGCGGGATGAACAGGGTGGTTACCAGGTATGTTTGGTTGATGGCCGTCGACTTCCTTGGGACGACCTGATGCTGCTGGTAAGTCCCCCGAAAAGGATACGGCCCAAGGAACCATCCGCTTAAATTCAAAGATCGGAAAAAGCTTTCACTTGTATTCAACGCCCAATCCCTCTTTTGCTTTGGCTTTGGCGCGCGGAGGGCGGAGGTCCACCGTGCTCTTCCCATTGTCATCCTGTAAAACTAATTCCTGTCTTGCATCTTCGGTAACTCCCACAGGTCCCATACATTAGATCCTCCTGTTACCAGGATGTGCAATTTTGAACAACCGCGTGTGCAGTACTGAACTGACGCGCAAATTACGCCTAGGGTATAAGAATTGTGCTGTTAAAGACCGAGCGAAAAGGAGACGGGCGGTATGAGAAAACCGACGAATGGAAATCAAGGGAATTCGATCAAGACGTACCGGAAAGAACTGTTGAACAAGAAGGCGGAGCTTTTGGTGTCCCTCGGGATTAACTTCAGGAGGGTGGCCAATGTGGAACGCACTTCGGAGGAAGATCTGGTCACGGTTTCGCATGACGAGTCCCTCCAGTTAGGCTTGAATCGTGTATTTTACGGGCAACTCCGTCTTGTGGAATCCGCGCTGGACCGCCTGGACTTGGGAGAGTACGGAACCTGCGCAAGATGTGCCGCCGCGATTTCCCCGAAGCGGCTGCAGGCCATTCCCTGGGCGAGGTATTGCGTAGATTGCCAGGATACGGCCGTCACCGGCCAAGTGCAGGAACTCGGTAGCCTGGCAATGCAGTATTGATCGCGTTGCAGCATCTCGCCGGATGAAGCTGGATCTTATGGGAGCATCGAAGGTGTCAAAGAATTTGAACGTCACTTACGACCTGCTCAAAGAGTCCTGCTCGGCATGGTTGGAAGACAACGCGCCGAGCTTAGGTGCAGCGCTGGCCTTTTACGCGGTCTTTTCGCTCGCGCCGCTCCTGATTGTCGCGATGGCGGTTGCGGGTTTCGCGTTCGGGAACCAAGCGGCGGCCGGTGGAATCCTGCCGCAACTACAAGCCTTGGTGGGTGAGACCGGCGCCAGGGCCGTTCAAATCGTCATTCAAAGCGCCGATCGGCCCGTGTTGGGCGTTGTTGCGAGCACGTTTGCCATCGGAACAGCATTGGTCGGTGCGTCAGGCGCTTTTGTTGAACTCCATGACGCGCTCGATAAGATCTGGAGAGTTAGGCGGAGATCGGAAAGTGTTTTCCTGCGCGCGATTAGAAAGTATTTCTTTTCGTTCGGCCTGGTCTTGGGCACCGGCTTCCTGTTATTGGCGTCGCTCGTTTTGAGCGCCGCCCTGGGGGCCGTGGGAAAGTTCATGGGAAATCTGCTTCCTGGGCCCGTGTTTTTGTTGGAATTAGCCAATTCATTCCTCTTCTTCGGCGTGATTATGCTGCTACTCGCGACGATCTTTAAGGTTGTACCAGACACCGAAATTGCCTGGAGGGATGTCTGGATCGGCGCGGCAGTCGCGTCACTGCTTCTCACGATCGGCAAGGTGCTGATTGGGTTTTATCTAGGCAGGTCCACCGTGGCTTCAGCATACGGAGCAGCGCGTTCTTTCCTTCTTGTCCTGGTTTGGATTTATTACTCGGCACAAATTGTCCTTTTTGGCGCCGAAGTCACGCACGCCTACGCCAGCAAATACGGCTCGCGAGCCGACCCTGCCAGTCCGGCAGCGACTCCCGGTCGAGTGGAGCCGAATCTGACTCTCGTTGCCAGTGCCGGGCGCTAATGGACCGCATTATCCCAATGGCCGGGCCCGCACTGCCTCGGGGTCAATTGGATTGCGTGACCCGGACCGTATCCGAAGCCGACCCGGCCGTCGCAGACATTCGCTGTTCGATGAAGATTCGGTGCCAGAATTCAAAAATGAGCAGTGTCCAGGCTTCCTGTTGAAAATCCGCACCACTTTCCAGTCCTCCTACGATCTGCTGGAGCACCGCCGGATCGAAATAACGGCGGCAGGCGGAATCCGCCGCGAGCAGTGTCTCACGGGTAAACTGCTTCAGAGGGCCGCTCAACCATGTCAGCATCGGCACCGGGAAGCCTTTCTTCGGACGATTTAGGATCGAGTCTGGAAGAACCCCCTGCATGATGCGACGGAGCAGCACCTTTCCGACCCCGCCCTTCTGTTTCATTGAAACCGGAAGTTGGGCGGCAAATTCGACTAATTTGTGGTCGAGGAAAGGAACTCGCAATTCCAGCGCGGTCGCCATGGTCATTTTGTCGGCTTTCAGAAGAAGGTCATCGGGGAGCCAGACCTTGGCGTCAACATAAAGCATTCGGTTGAGTGGGTGCGCCTGGGAGACAGTCTGAAAGTAAGGATCGTAAACTTGATCGAGGTGCTTGTCTGGTCCTGCATCCCGCCCCATCAGCCGGGCCTGCAGCGCGGGATAGAATCCACGAGAGATGCCGCGATATCGCTCGGACAGCGGCATCCCCGCCATTCGCAAGTAATTCTGGAATTTGCCGCCGGGCAAGATCCGAGCGAGAAGAGTGGCAATCGATCCGGCGCCCGGGATCTGCCTCAAATCTTCAATCGCCAGCATCTTGCGGTAAAGGTAATAGCCAGCCAGCACCTCGTCGGCTCCTTCGCCGGAAAGAACTACCGTGATGAATTGGCGGGCGAGCTTGGCGATAAAGTAAAGCGGGATACAACTCGGATCGGCCAACGGCTCGTCCAGATGCCATACCAGTTGCGGAATGAAGTCGCGGAAGTCGGGCGCGCTGAGCCGGAATTCATGGTGCTCCGCGCCAAACGCGCGGGCTGCCTGCTGAGCGTACTGGAATTCGTTATTCTCGTCCTCCCGGCCGTCGGCGCTTTCGTATCCGATGCTGAAGGTCTTGATGCGTTCTCCTTCGTGAATTTTGCTCATTACGGCAAGAATCGCGCTCGAATCCAGTCCGCCGCTGAGAAAGACGCCGAGCGGCACCTCGGAAATTAACCGCAGCCGCACGCTTTCCTCGATCAGTCTGTCAAATTCCCTCACCGCGTCCACGCCGGAAGGAAGCGCGGAATCATATTCGATATCCCAGTACCCGCGAACGTGGACTCCGCCGCTGTCCACCACCAACAGGTGTCCCGGCTGAAGCTTGAAAATATCCTTAAACATCGTGCGCGGCCCGGGAACGTACCGCAGCGACAAGTAAAGGTTCAGCGCGGTTTCGTCCACCTCGCGTGGAATCCCGGGCGCTTCCAGGAGCGACTTGATCTCCGACGCGAAAACCAAAGATTCGCTGCCGTGATAGTAGTAAACCGGCTTGATCCCCAGGCGGTCGCGAGCCAGCAGGAGGCGCTGCTTCCGGCGGTCCCATAAAGCGAATGCGAACATCCCGCGGAATCGCGTGACACATTCGTCGCCGTATTCCTCATACGCGTGGACAATCGTTTCCGTGTCAGAGCGCGTTTTGAAGACGTGCCCGCGTGCAACGAGTTCTGCCGTGAGCTCGGCGTAGTTGTATATCTCTCCGTTGAAAACGATCACAATGGAGCCGTCTTCATTGAAGATCGGCTGTTTGCCGCCGCCAAGATCGATAATACTCAGGCGGCGATGCCCGAGCGCCACGGGCCCCTCGCGGAAGTAACCGAAATCGTCCGGACCCCGATGAGAGATCCGATCGGTCATGGCCTCGATCAGTCCGGGGCTTACAGCATCATCCGCATGGAACTTTACAATCCCGCAAATCCCGCACATACACCTTGTCCTTAGTCGTGCCGTCCTGAATCACAATCCTGTCTTCGAAGAAGAGAGCCAATAGGTGCGCCGCCGGTTGGGGTTCGTCGAACAGGACGGTTTCCCGCTGAACGATCCGGCGGACGTTGACGCCCAGCAATTGCTGCGGAACACCGCCGGACGTACGCAGCCAGAAAAGTTCGCCCTGAAGCTTGAAACCCTCAATTTCAATCTTCGCATCTGATCCGGGAACGATCAAGAAGTCCGTATGCTGGCCATGAGTGATGCTGTAACTCAAGGCGCAGCCGGCAACAGTTTCCCGGAGCACGGCCGGAATCGCGAGGTTCCCTCCGTTCATTTTCAGGGGAGCAATGATAGTCGCGGCCAGCAGCGGCAGCGAACATTCCACGGTCGCGCACAATACCTGGGACGGCTGTTTCGCGCCGTACCGGGACGATACCCAGCCTTGAACCGGCGCACTGCGTCCCGAGACCACGTTCGCGTGCAAGGGACTGGTCGTATCGAGCGAAAGCAACAATCCGCCATCCTGCCCGCCCTCCTGCGCACGGGCGATTATTTCCAGCGGTTGACCGTGATCGGAGCCAGAATCGCGAACGTCGAGCACAAGCCCCGGCGCAAAATGATACAGGAAATCAAGGTTGTGGCTGCCGGACCCACGCAACTCATCCACTACAATCCAATACCCCGGTCGGCAATAGAGAACGCGGCGTTTGTGCGACACAGGGTTGGAGAGTCGTCCGTATCCATTGTGCTCGCCCTCCACGTATTCCAGTTCCCCAAGATGAAAGTGCGTGCGCACCCGCGCCTCTGCGCGAGTTTGCCATTGGAATGTCCCGGCGGGCAACGACTGGTCCTGTCCATCGACCACAACGGTGTTATGCGCACGGCTCGACCGGAAGTAGCTGCGCCACTCTGGCGCGGCGTTATATACCGCAGTGCCAGGGTCAACCAGCATTTCGCGCCCGCCCGAATAGAGTATCAGCGAGAGCGCGTCGGCATGGCCGTGGCCGCCTGTTGGGAGTCCCAACCCGCCGCAATCGAACACCAGGTGATTGTCCTCCTTGCCCCACCCGGATCGTTGCACAAAATATCCTGCCGTGGGAAACGAATGGCTGTCGCCAGACGGAACCGCCGTTCCCAGTTTCTCATAAACGGACCAAGCCTCCCTGCCAAACAGCCAGAACGCTTCCTCTTGAAACGCTCCAGCCTGCCGTTTGAAGTCAGTTCGGCTGAAGAGCAGGGCGCCGAGACAGATTCCATCGAGGTAAGACCGGTAGTCCTGCTTATCCAAAGCCAGAGCCCTGCCACCGTCATCATCCCCAAGCAGCGGAATAGAACCATCAGGTCTCGTCACGTGCATCACGAATTCAAGCATCTGCTCAACCTTAGCCGAGACCTCCCGGGGAAATTCGAAGCCGTTGCGGCGACCGAGGGCCAGCGCCTGGAGATAAAAGTCGGCCGCGTAGCAGTGGTAGTAGGTGCTCAACTCGCCATGCACGCCGTCACTCAGGACCTGGCGGGAGATCTCTCGCGTGAGCACATCCGCGCCAAAGTCACGCCACTTTTCCGCTTCTCTTCTACCTTCAAAGACGCCGGCAAAAAGCGATCCGGCGATGAACAGGACCGCAGCCTCGCCGATCAGGTGCGTGTTTGGACTGCTATATACCGATGGGTACCGGTGCAGATGTCGCAATTGGGCCAGCAGAGATCGAGTGACGCGGCGGGCGAAATCCTCCGTGAATGCCTTCGAAGACAGAATAAAGAAGATTGCCCAAAGCCAGGACAACACCCGAATCGCTATCTCGAGGCTGGACTGCCAATTGATTCCCGTTCCCTCGGGATTCTGTTCAATCCAACTTTCGATCTGCGCGATTGCTTCCGCGGCGTAACACTCATCGCCGGTTAGATAGAAAGCTTTTCCAAGTCGCGCGATGTGTTGGTGGCGGTTCAGTTCGTGTATGGTTTTCGAGTCGCCAAAGTTCGTCTCGTGCACCGGGTCGTAGTCCGCCCAGAATCGCCGAGGCCAGACCGTGCCTGTGATCGGGTCCCTGCTCCAATTAATCTTTGCGCCTAACTCCACGCGCCCATAGCCCAACAGGTCCACGTTATGACGGCAGATAGCGTCGGCCTCGGTTGAGGCCTTTTCGATCCACTCCGGGAACTCGGCACGGACGAACCGGCATGCCGATTCGCGATCCGCAGACGGGAGATAGAACCTTGTGGCGAAGACCTTTTCCAGGTGACTGGCGCAGCTTGAGCCCGGACACGGCAACCGGTGCAATCTGCCGTTGGGACCGTATTTTGCCGCGGGATTCAGCGTAGGCCATAGCCGAACCTTCACCCGCTCGGCCTCGATCATGATGCGTTCGTGCAGGCGGTAACCAATTTCGTGCCAAGTCATAGCGCGCAGTCGTGTCAGTTTTCCCCTTGGGCTTGAGGCGGCCCCGGCCTGAGGGTCGTTTGCCACCGAGCCCATTGCCACCGAAGAATAGATATCGATCAAGCTCTTGAAATTGGCCGTTGCGGTTGTTTTCCCGCCGCCATCCGGCCGTCGACGCGGTCTCGACCAAGTGTCCTCAATCTTTGCGACAAGGTCGTCAACATCGCCGGTCCTGAACAGCACGGTGCCAGTTGGACGGTTGACCACATCGCTAGCTACTACCGGGATTCCGAGCGAGAGCGCTTCGCGCACGGAAACCGCATCGCCATCCGCAAAGGAGGGCCGTACAAAAAGGTCGCATTGCGACATCACGGAGGTGCACTTTTCGTGCGAGACGTTCCCGAGGAGAAGGATGCAGTTCTGCAGGTTCCTTACACGTATGAGTTGCGTTGCTTGCGCCTCGTCGCCACCACTTCCCATGACGAGGCATGCGATTCCCGGATGCGGGCCGCGCAGACGGTCCATTGCTTCCACCAACAGCTCAAAACCGTATTCGGGACGGAAAGACAGCGTGGCGACGAGCAGCGGCTTGCGAGCGTCCAAGTCCTGCAACTCGGGGGTTTCAATCGAGGAAGGAGCGATGAACAGGAAAGCCGGCAGGACGCCGACACGGCCGGCCGGTAGCCCCAGCGATAACACCGCTTCCCGTATTTCGGGAGTGACGGCGATTACCCGGCGATAAAGTAAGCAGGCAAAACGCGCCAGCAACCGGGGCCCCACTCGCCCCTTTGCCAGATATGCCGGCGCCATGCCCGAATGCAGCGTGAGCAGGCTCCCAGGGCCAAACCGTCCCGCGAGGCCCGCAATGAACGCGACCAACCAACTCTTGTGGTTGTGACCGTTTGTGTGAACGTGCAGCGTCCATCCGTTTCGGGCGAACTGAATCAGCAGAAATAGGAGGTGAAGACCGCCGCGGATCGATACGTAATCATTGCTTTGTGGCGCACGCGGGTCCACGTTCACCACCCGGCACTCGACCCCTGCAAGACGAAGCTGTCTGCTGGCCTCATAGACGTGGACGGAGACTCCGCCGTGCGGGGGAGGATAGGGACCGATCAGCAAAATCTTCATGATGTTGCCGCCCGGAAATCTGGCGTTCGCGCCCGTTTCGCGCTCAGAAGAGAAAGATAGAGGGATTCAGTCTGCTGCACCATCTTCTCAATCGAGAAGAGATTAGTTACCCGGCGGCGGCCCGCCTCGCCGAAGTTACGCGCTAATTCCGGGTTTTCCAGCATACGCTCCATGGCCTGGACCAGCGAGCCGGGATCGCGCGGCGGCACCAGTAAACCCGTTGTGCCGTCCTCCACCGCCTCCGGCGTTCCCCCGACCCTGGTGGCGATCACCGGCACGCCTGCGGCCATCGATTCCAGGAGAGAGTTGGAAAGACCCTCGCTCAGAGAGGGCAGAACAGTGACATTGATTTCCGGAAGGATCTCGTGCACGTCCGTGCGAAAACCCGTAAAAATCACATGGCTGCCCAGCCCGAGGTCCGCGGCGTACTTTTCGATCTCCATCTTGTAACCGCCGCCACCGGTGTAATTGGCGCCACCAATGACCAGGAAACGAACGGCGGGAAAACGTCTGCTGACGGCGACGGCCGCCTCCAGAAAATACTCAATCCCTTTCATGGCGTTTAGGCGCGACAGTACCGCCACCAACGGAGTATCGGCCGCAAGACCGAGTTCCCGCCGCAGTTTACCGGCAGGCGGGCCATCGGCGGATCTTGACCGGACGATGCCGTTTCGAATTACCTGGATTTTACCGGCGGGATAACCCTGGTCAACGAGCCAGGTTCGCACTCCTTCGGCGTTGGTCAGAATGCAGTCCGCCATTCGGCAGAACATCCTCTGCACGCGATTCTGCGCCGTAGTGAGAGCTTCGCCGCAGTCGCGAATCGAGGCGATGACCACCGGCACCCGGGCGAAGCGCGCGGCCGGGATCGCGAAGACATTCGAATAGAACCCGTAACTGTGGACAATTTCGATCGCGTGCCGGCGGAGGTATCGCGCAAAGCGCAGCCGGGCATTCATGGCCCCGAGGTTATAGAGATTCTTGGTCTTGTACTCGGAGACAGGAATCCCGCTGGATGTCACCTCTTCCAGCAACGGACCAACCTTGTCGAGCGACGCCATGTGCAATTCGAACTGTTCCGGATCGAGCCCATTCATCAGATTCAGCACTTGCCGTTCGGTGCCACCGATGTGGAAAGAGGTCATGAATTCGAGGAGCCGTGTGCGATCCCGGCCGCTCGCGAATGGTCGCCCACCCTGGCCGGTCTCTCGGTTCCGCTCCGCCCTGTTCTCCATTGACGTTGCCATTACGTGGCCACCCGTACCGATTCGCGCGCCGTAGCGGCGCGCCTGGGCAGCCGCTCGGCCTTTTTGTCGAGGAAGTCCCGGCACCACATTTCGAACGAGATCAGCGTCCATAGCTGCATGTCCAGGTCGCGGCCGCGGTGATGCATGTGGGCGAGCTTCTCGATGTATCGGGAGTTGAAGATGCCACGCTGCCGGCTGGTAGGCGACAACAGCAGGTCGGAGACAAAGCTTCCCAGCTTCCCGCGGAACCAGCGCCCCAGGGGAATCGCGAAGCCCTGCTTGGGACGGTCGATGATCCGGTCGGGCAGAATGCCTCGCATGGCCTGCTTCAAGATGTGTTTCGTAACGCCCTTCTTCAGGCGCATCTCTGGCGGGACGGTCGCGGCGAATTCCACAAGCTTATGATCGAGCAAAGGCACCCGCGCTTCAATCGAATTCGCCATGCTCATGGTATCGACCTTGGTAAGGATGTCGAGAGGCAGATAGTTCTTCAGGTCCTGAACCTGAAGGGCGCTCAGCCAGTCACCCGGATCTTCCGTGAGCGCCCGCACTTTGGTGGACGCGGGGTCGTAATCCGCCATGGATTGTACCGCGTCGGACGTAAACAGTTTCTTCTTCTGGTATGCCCGGAAGAGAGTGCTCGAATCGACGCACCGGGCGGGGCCGGAGAGCGCCAAATGCCGGACAAAATTGGCGCCATGCACATTTTCCGGAATATGATTCGCCGCCCACCCGATCAGCTTCCGCAATGGCGCGGGGAAAGACCGGCGCCGCTCCCTCGCTTCCACAAGATACTTATCGTAGCCGGCAAACAACTCGTCGCCTCCGTCACCGGAAAGGACGACCTTGACGTGCTCGGCCGCGAGCTTGGAAACCATGTACGTGGGGATTGCCGACGAATCGCCAAACGGCTCGTCCAGATACCAGGCGATGTCCTCGATATAATCGAGGACATTGGGTTCCAGTATGAGCTCGCAGTGTTCGGTGCCGAAAAGCGTTGCTACCGCCCGAGCGTGCTCCATCTCGTTAAAACCGTCGTCCGCGTTGACACCGTCCTCGCTGAAGCCAATCGAGAATGTCTTGACCGGCTGGGAGCCCAGTCGCGCCATGGCCGCGACGACCGAACTGGAATCGATGCCGCCGCTCAGAAACGCGCCGAGAGGTACGTCCGCCATCAGGTGCAGGCGAACCGATTCTTCGAGCAGGCTGCGGAGTTGTTCGACAAATTCGCCTTCGGACATCGAGTGGTTCGGGTGAAACTCAACGTCCCAGTACCGCTCGACGACCGGCAACCGGCCTTCCGAACAGGTCAAGATGTGCCCGGCCTCCAGCTTCTTCACCCCGGCAATGATGCCGGCATCCTTCGGCGTGGTCAGAAAACTGAACAGGTGGCTGAGGGATTGCCAATCGAGCGAGCGCTCGACCTCCGGCAGTTGCAGGATCGCCTTCAGTTCGGATGCGAATATAAGCCGTCCGTTCACCGTCGTGTAATAGAGCGGCTTGATACCCAGGCGATCGCGGGCGACGATCAATTTGCGCCGACGTTGGTCCCAGATCGCGAATGCGAACATACCGCGAAACTTCTCCACGCATCGGGGTCCGTATTCCTCGTAGCTGTGGACGATGACCTCCGTATCGGTTCCCGTGCTAAAACAGTGGCCGCGGCGCTCCAGGTCTTTGCGCAGTTCCTGGAAGTTGTAAATTTCGCCGTTGAAGACGGTCCATACGGAACCATCTTCATTGCTGACCGGCTGGCGTCCGGTTTTCAGATCGATGATGCTCAAACGGCGCATGCCGAGACCGACGTCCGGGGAGAGGTAAAAGCCGTCCTCATCCGGGCCACGGTGATAGAGGGCCTCACACATCCGCTGGATCTCCTCCAGCAGGACCGGCTTCTCACCAAAGCTTGCAATTCCGGCAATTCCGCACATGAACCCGTTCCCCCGTTCAGCTTCCTTCTATTTCTCGGACCGTCACTATTTCTGGTCCGAGGGCCGGTCTGCGCAACCACCCAGTTACCGCCAGTCTCTCGCCCTCGTTCAGCAGGCCGAATCCGAGCACAAGCCCGGCGTACGAAAGGGCAAAGGCGGTTCCCATCAGCATCACGAGTGGAAGTGGGTGCAGGTGAACCTGTGTCTTTACCAGCCATGCGGGCAGGGCCGAAACCGCGCTCGCAGTACCTATGGCGGCCAGGCTTCCCCAGGGCAAAATCCGCGCGACACTCACCTTCATGAGACTCGTGGCACGAAGCATGGCCAGGGACTTCGAGACGATGGTCGCCAGCAGCGTGATGAGAACCGCCCCTTTAATGCCGAAGGCCGAGAGAAACCAGCCGATCAATCCGGCGATGACTCCAAGCCGGACGAGGTTCAGGAAAAGGATGAAGCGTGTCTGGGCATAGACGCGCAAGACTCCGTCCGTCGGGAATACCGCGAGCAGAACAACAGTGGCCCATAACATGAAAATGGGAATGGCGGCGGCGTATCGGGCCGTAAATAACACCAGGATGATCTCGCGTGCCGAGATCACCAGCAGCACGAAAATAGGTATGAATACCAGACCGAGCTTGCGCGTCGTGTCGTGCCAGATGGCCAGTACGCCAGTGTTTCTTCCTTCGGTGATCTCGTCGGTCATACGGCCCATCATCACGTTGGATGCCGGGGTGGCCACAAAATCGACGAACGGCAGTTGCAGACAGCCGACCGCGTAGATCGCGAAAGTAACCGCGCCAAAGTGAGACGAGACGGCGTATTGGTGGTAGTTCGCCTGTAAAATCTCGACGATGATCGCCATCTCGAACGGAAAGGTGTAGGCAAACTGGCGGCGCAGGCACGGCCAATCGAGAGCCAGTTCCTTTCCGAACTCCCGTTTCAAGTACCACAGTGTATAGAAAAACCGGAGGGCCGCAAAAGCAACCGCGCCCGCCAGAAGCCATTGTAAACTTTTCAGCAGAAGAACTGGAAGGATAAAGAACAGCGATCTCACCAGATCCGAGAAGGCATAAGTAAAAGCTGCCCTCCGGTACTGTTTGCGCGCGATCATCGAGATTTCGAGGACCGCGGTCATCAGCATCAGCAGCAGGAAAACGCCGATGGGGACCAGATAGGCGGCAGCCCCAGGGTTTCCTACTCGCCGGGCAATTTCGGATGAAAAGGTGGCGAGCGCTCCCAGGCAGATCAGTCCGGCCAAAGCTAGTATGACCACGGAATTCAAAACAACTTTTCCGCCGTCAGCGGCACGTTGCGGGATAAAGTAATACAGGCTTTCGGCCATTCCCAATTGTGCGATGCCATAGAGGATCGCATATAGAAGGAAAACCTGCTTGTACGTGCCAAACGTCGCCTGATCGAAGACACGCACCAGTACGACAGGGATGAAGAAAGTAACGGTGAACGAAAGAGCCCTTCCCGCGATCAGAACGATGGTTGGTTTGAAGGAGGTTTTCATGGAGCCACCTGCCCCTGAAAAGGCAGTGCCGCCGATTCTGCGATCCTGCCGTACCCCTCCCGGAAGCCGGAGGTCGGCAGTGACTGGTTCGGCTCTGCGGCAATTCTGCCCGCTGCCCCAATCAGTCCGGCGAGCAGGTAGGGGAACCAGCTCATGATGTAACCTCCGGAAAGTCCGCAGACGACAAAGCCCCAGAATGCGATTTCGAGTGCGGCCAGGAGTCCGGTGACTCCTTCGCGGCCGGGAATGTTCGAGCGGCCGCCTCTCCAGGCCCGGTAGATCGCTGCGCCGAAAAACGAGACCATGAACAGGAATCCGAATGTTCCCGTTTCGCTCAATGCCTGCAGAAAGGTGTTATGCGTGATCAGCCACTTATGATTCCTGAGCTGCGTTACCTCGGAGTAGAGAGGCCATGCCACTGAGGAGCAGTGGATGCCGACACCGAGCAGGGGATGGTCCGAGTACATGGCGAGCGCCACCTTATAGGTGGTCATCCGCTCCTGGAGATTAGTGTCTTCTTGCAAGTTGCTGAAGCCCTCGCCGCGGGACCAGTAGAGCGGCACCGCGAGAGCTCCCACCACCAGCACTCCTATCATTCCTGCGCGCGCGAACTTGCTTTTTAGGCGCCAGCCCATGTAGGCCAAAACGGCAAAAAGGCCGATGAGGCTGCCGCGGGAATAGCTCAGATAAATGGGGATCAGGAACCCTGCCATCACCAGCCACACCAGGATTCGCCGCGTTAGGTTCAGTCGCCGCGCGAGAGCCACCCCCAGAGGAATCAGAATCACCAGGCTGTAGGCCAACTCATTCGGATTTGCAAACATTCCGATCCACTTGGCGCGGCCTTCGATTTTGATTCCCTGATGCCAGTACCAGAGCGAACCGATCGCCGGAAAAAGCCCGCACAGCACCATGACCCATAGCAGCGTTCGCAGTCTATTTTCGTTGGTTACGGTGTTGACGATCACCAGGTAAACCACGGCCATTTTGACCAGGTTCAAAGCCGCGTCGAAAGCGTAGCTCGGCCATAGCGCGCCGATGACCGAAAGTCCCGCTGCGGCGACGAACCCGACCAGCAAGTAGCCATCGGGCGAGATTAAGTCGAGTCTCTGCCGCGCCGCGATTTTCTCGTAGAGTAGAACAACGAGTGCCAGGCCGCCGATCATCTGCGCCGGTCGCACGATTTCGAGCACCGGGAACATCAACGGCAAGCTCGAGTACAACAAAAAGAAAAACGCAATCAGCAGTTTGAACGAGAAACCGCCAATCTCGGCGGCCGGAGCATCGCCTCGAATCTGTGCGGCCTTGTATCTTGCGCCGAACGGGTGAGCCGGGATGAGGGTAATTTCCGACATTTCGGGAGATAATGAAACCAGCCTTAAAGCTTCTCTCCCGCTGCAGCGCCAACGCAGATTTCATTTTCCGCGGGCCGCGCAGCAGAGGATTCAGCCCGGAGGCGACCCTTTTGGGTTTCCGAGTTGTACGACGTCCTCTTGCTAAACATTCTCCGCGACCATTCGCCTGCCAAGTGTCTTCCGCCGGTCATGGCGCGGAGATACAGGCCGCGGGCTCCGGGCGGGTAAAGCTCCAGTCGCGCCAAATCACGTGATTCCTTTGCCCAATGGAATTTGTACGCCTCGTCGCCGTGCAGGAGGTCGTATTCCTCGGCGCCTTCCTCCAGCGCGCTCTGGATGGCCAGGCCCATCGTGACCAAGCCGACGCTGTGGCGCGCATACTGGGGATCGAAGCCCGACTGATAAAAGTAGAAAGTCCGTCCGTAACGCAGGCCATAGAGTGCGCTGGCAGGTTTTCCGTCGAGCCGCAGAACGTACAGGCGGAGCCAGCCGCGACGGAGAGCACGCGCCGTGAACTCTCGGTGGAAAGCGACATGCCCGGCAGTGTGGAACGCATCGGAGCCGCCGCCGCGTTCGATCCATCTCTTATTATGCAGGGCGATCAGCAATTGCAGCGCGGGGTCGCGCTGCTCCTCGATTTCGACCCGCTCGAACTCCACTTCGAAATGTTTCGAGAGATTTTTCATTTTTCGTTGCACGTCATGGCGGTGCTGGGAACCAAGCGTGGCAAGATAGGTTATCCAGGAATGGCCGCGGAGGTCGATGATCGGACAGGTGTTCACTTTGGTCTGCGCGGATTTCCATCCCCGCTGCACCAAATGGCTCTCCAAGCCCGCCGCCACGGAGCCGGAGCACCGGAGCTGGCCGAGTTCCATCATCAGGTTCCGCTGGCCGAGGGCGCGGGAAAGCGCGTCCAGCGCTTCGGCTTCGTCCCCCTTGCGAACGATCAAGTCCAGGTAGTCGGACCCGGCCGTGCCGGAGCCGAGGAACTCGACGGCGCGGAACGGGAACAGTCGCCGTACAGAACTTGGACGAACCGAAAGCGGAGCAAGAGCTACGAGTTCTCCTTCCCTCCGCACGGCCACAATGCGAAGCTGGCGCCGCTCCGCGAGATGACTCCACCACGAGCGTAACCACTCCCATGTCAAAAACACACAATCGGACGCGGAGTCGGCCAACAACCGGTCCCATTCATCGCGGAGACCGTCGAAGCCGTCGGTATTTTCGATCCACTGAATCTCCATCGTCTTTCCCCACCTCAGAAGTGCATGCTCACTGGCTCACCCGGCAGCAGTCCGCCTATCCGCGAAGGGGGCGTATTGTGAGTCACCTCCCGAGCGATGGAATTAAGTTGCATTTCGGTCTCGATCGGTTGAATCGGAGGCAATTCCTCAGATGCTTACCGAGCGCAGTCTAAATCGAATTCTGCCAGTTTGGGACTTGATCCGTCTGTTCAAAACTGCTCACTAGCATGTCCAAAGATGCTCACTCGAGCATCGAGCGAGAGCAACTCTGGCTAGGCTCGTTCCGCTTTGGGAAAGCAGATCGACGGCAACCGGTTCGGCCCTAGAGGAGGTTGCGCGATCAAACTGGCAGTTCATTCCGCGGCATGAGCAATAGTGACCGAGTGTGTGAGCTTTACGCGACTGACACGCAAATTATCCTATCGTATAAAGGAAGTGGCACTAGTTGTCTTGGGCCGTATTGAACTAAGGCGATTTGCCACGTCCGATCAGACAAAGGAGGGAAATATGATGTCCAAACAAGCCCTACGGGTGATAGCAGACTCCGACCGCGCAAAAGCGCCGGATTTTTCCATCCCCAGAACAGGAGCACAACACCACGACGCGGCAGCACAGCACTATGAAGAGGCTGCGCGCCATCACCGCGTGGCAGCCAAACAAGACCAGAACGGCCACCACGATAAAGCCGCTCAATACGCGCATCTGGCGTACGCGCACCACGTCCACGCAGAGCAGCACGCAATTGAAGCCGCCAAGGCTCACGCCAAAAATCATGCCGGATAAGCACACCGGCATTGTCCGGCTCACGGCCCCCCTCGTGAATGAGCAATTTTGACCAGGCGCGTGTGCGCTATTGGACTGACAAGTAAATTGACCCGTCGTATAAAGGGGGTGCCACTCGTTGCCAGTCGGGACCCGTCGCGGCTCAGGACATACTGCTGTCCTACGTTGGTGATTGATCTAAAGAGTGCGACAGCGGCATCCGATGAGAGGAACATTCATGGAAACGATCACGATGCAAACGAATAACAAGAGCCTGGAACCGAAGCAGGCGAAGGTTAAGTCGGCGCGCAAGAGAAGCAACCCCGCCGATTGGGATCGCTTCCTTGCAGGAGTCACACGCGGGAAAACCGCCGTGGAATACGGCACGAACCACGCTATCTTCAAGCAAGGACAGCCTGCGGACTCCGTGTTCTACCTCCGAACCGGCAAGGTGAAACTCGCGGCTACATCCGAACAGGGCAAGGAAGCGATCGTCGCCGTGCTGAACGGCGGTGAGTTCTTCGGCGAGGGATGTCTCGCCGGTCAGTCGGTACGAATGGCAACGGCTACCGCGATGATGGATTCCACGCTGCACAGGATTGAGAAGCCTCTCATGATGCGCATGCTCCACGATGATCTCGATGTCTCGGAGTTTTTCGTCGAGCACTTGCTTTCCCGCAACATCCGATACGAAGAGGATCTGGTCGACCAGCTCTTCAATTCCAGCGAGAAGCGCCTGGCTCGGATTCTCCTGCTGCTGGCTCATTTTGGCAAGGAAAGCAGATCCGAACCGGTGCTTCCCAAAATCAATCAGGCAACCTTGGCGGAGATGGTCGGCACAACCCGGTCGCGGGTCAGTCACTTCATGAATAAGTTCAGAAAGCATGGCTTCGTCAATTACGATGGCGGCGGCGAGATGATGGTAAATAGTGGCCTCTTGAGCGTGGTGCTGGGATCCCTCTCCAAGAAAACACAAAAGCTGGCGACGTGAATTGTGGGGCTTAGCTCCTCTGATCCCTCAAGGATTGTGCACAAGTTTAACCAAGCTGTAAGAAAAGGTTTTTTCCCAGATTAGGATGGAACCACGCTTTGCAAAAAGTGGGTTCAAAACAGACACCTAATCACCCTGTTACGACCGCCGGGAGAACTACTAGGGCTGCTCGCCCTGGAAATGCAGACCTGGCCGTTCGTAATAGGGTATTTTTTTATGTCCCGCGTTCATGCAAAGAACTCGATCTGGCATTGGAGCAGATCGATTCAGGCTTGCATCCTACCCCAGTCACGCGTCGAGTGTTTAAGAAATTGTAAGTTAGTGGGTAGCCTGGGGCATAACTTGAAGATGGATGTTCGATGCGTACAGGTGTAAACCGTAAAGCGGAGTGGACTGCCCTTCGCTCATGATTATTAGGCTGCCGCGGCGTAGTAGCCCTCAAAAACTATCGCATGCAGCACTTGCCTGAGATTTCGCTGGCAAGGTCGGCAGGCCAGAACGGGAACGTGGTGCATCCGGCAAATATCCCACTCTTCGGTCACCGTGTAGCAGATCTCGCAACAATCCAGCATGAGCACGTGCCTGCGGACATTTTGGGACATACACAAATCTTCAGCGATCATGAATCCTCCATTCCCAAATGATTGTCAGCCTGCTCCCTATGTCACGAGCCTTGGCCGGCCAACACCACTTTAATGGTTTTCGCAAGCGCCAGGAGGTCGAGACCAAGCGAGATGTGCCGTGCGTAAAAGAGTTCGTACCGCAGTTTTACGCGGGCGTCGTCGACCGAAGCGCCGTAAGGGTAGCACACCTGCGCCAAGCCCGTAATTCCTGGCTTCACGGAGTGGCGCAGGTCGTAGTTCGGAATGAGCTTCCGGAGAAATCTGACAAAGCAGGGACGTTCCGGACGCGGCCCGACCAGGCTCATTTCGCCACGCAGGACATTAAAGACCTGCGGCAGTTCATCGAGGTGGAACCTCCGAAGGAATCGGCCAACCGGTGTGGCCCGCAAGTCGCCATCCCCCGACCAAGTAGGCCCGGTCTTCGCTTCCACACCCTCGGGCATCGAGCGGAATTTGTAGAGCACGAAATCCGTTCCGTTCCGGCCGACACGCACCTGCCGAAAGAACACCGCACCGGGCGAAGTCAGCTTGATCGCCAGGGCCACCACCGCCATGATGGGTGCCGCGACAATCAGGAGTAGCGACGCGCCGATGAAATCCATAACAGATTTCACCCGCAGATACACCTTGAAG
>Ga0209726_10001997_pt1 | contig 31163 bp, 27 predicted proteins | sample Subgrocontami54m_FD_187453 | JGI IMG/M metagenome (GOLD analysis project Ga0209726, IMG submission 187453) | Subsurface groundwater microbial communities from S. Glens Falls, New York, USA - GMW46 contaminated, 5.4 m (SPAdes) (version 3) | ecosystem: Environmental > Aquatic > Deep subsurface >... | reverse complement strand
GTGCTCGGCGTAGAGGATGAGCGAGGTGTGCATGGCGCGCACCCATTCGCGGGAGGGCTCCTTGCCGTGCAGGAGGTGCAGGAAGTGGCCGCCGATCGAGTCGTCGTCGGTCTCGACCTCGATGCGCCGCCCGTTGTGGCTGTAGTGGTACCAGTACAGGAGTATGGAGCCGAACGAGGCCATGAGCCGGTCGGCGATGTCGCGCGCGCCGGGGACGCTGTGGTCGTCCTTCTCCGGCAGCAGGGTCCCCAGCACCGATGCCGCGGTGCGCATCACGTCCATGGGATGCGCCGAGGAGGGGATCCACTCCAGCGCCGCCTTGAGGTTCGCGGGCAGGCCGCGCAGGGCCTTCAACTTGGTCTTGTAGCCGGCGAGCTCGGCCGCGTTGGGAAGCTTCTCGTGGACGAGCAGGTAGGCGATCTCCTCGAATTCCGCCTCGTCGGCGAAATCCAGGATGTCGTAACCGCGATAGTGCAGATCGTTGCCGGTGCGGCCGACCGTGCACAGGGCCGTGTTGCCGGCCGGGGTGCCGGACAGGGCGACGGATTTCTTCGCCTTGGGGGCAGCCGCAGGCGCCGGTGATGCGGCGGGGGCTTCGCTCATTTGCGCTTCTCCTTCGCAAAAAGTTGGTCGAGCTTCTGCTCGAAAGAGTGGTAGTCGAGATAGTCGTAGAGCTCCGCGCGGGTCTGCATCGTGTCGAGGACACTCTGTTGCGTGCCTTCGCGCCGCAGGCTCTGGTAGACGTTCAGCGCCGCCTTGTTCATGGCGCGGAACGCAGAAAGGGGGTAGAGCGCGATGGCGACGCGCGCGGAACGCAGCTCGTCGAGCGTGAACATGGGCGTAGAGCCGAATTCAGTGATGTTGGCGAGGATCGGGACCTTGACCTCGTCTGCGAATCTCGCGTACATGCCGAGCTCGGTCACCGCCTCGGGAAATATCGCGTCGGCGCCGGCCTCGACGCAGGCCATCGCGCGGTCGATCGCCGCCTGCAGGCCTTCCCCCGCGAGCGCGTCGGTGCGGGCCATGACGACGAAGCCCGGGTCGGTGCGCGCGTCGACCGCGGCTTTGATGCGATCGACCATTTCGGCGGTCGAGACCAGTTCCTTGCCCGGGCGGTGTCCGCAGCGCTTCGCGCCCACCTGGTCCTCGATGTGCATCGCGGCGGCGCCGGACTTGACGAGCGAGCGCACGGTGCGGGCGATGTTGAACGCGCTCGCGCCGAATCCCGTATCGACGTCGACCAGCAGCGGCAGCGAACAGACGTCGGTGATGCGGCGCACGTCCGTGAGGACGTCGTCCAGCCCCGAAATGCCGAGGTCGGGAATTCCGAGCGAACCGGCGGCGACGCCGCCTCCGGACAGGTAGATCGACCGGTAGCCGCTGCGCTCGGCCATGCGCGCGTGGTAGGCGCAGATCGCGCCGACGCACTGCAGCGGCCGTTCCTCCTGCATCGCGGCGCGGAACCTGGCGCCCGGGGACATCGCGCTCATGAGCAAGCCTTCCGCGCGCCGAGGTCGGGACGCCGCTGCGTTAGCCGAGGAGGTGCTTCACGCCGTCGCGCTCATCCTGCAACTCCTTCAGTGTCGCGTCCATCTTGCCGCGGCTGAATTCGTCGATTTCCAGGCCCTTGACCATCTGGTACTTGCCCCCCGCGCAGGTCACCGGGAAGCCGTAAATGGTTCCGTCCGGGATCCCGTAGGAACCGTCGGACGCAATGCCCATCGTCACCCACTTGCCGCCGGTGCCCGCCACCCAGTCGCGCACGTGGTCGATGGCGGCATTCGCGGCCGACGCCGCGGAGGACAGGCCGCGCGCCTCGATGATGGCCGCGCCGCGCTTGCCGACCGTCGGGAGGAAGGTCTCGCGGTACCACTTCTCGTCGTTCACGACCTTGGGCGCGGGCTGGCCGCCGATGCTCGCGAAGCGGTAATCCGGGTACATGGTCGGGGAGTGGTTCCCCCATACGATCATCTTCTCGATCGATTCCACGCTCTTGCCCGTCTTGGCGGCGAGTTGCGACAAGGAGCGGTTGTGGTCCAGGCGCAGCATGGCAGTGAAATTCTCGCGCGGCAGGTCGGGCGCGCTCTTCATCGCAATGTACGCGTTCGTGTTGGCCGGATTGCCGACCACCAGTATCTTGACCTTGCGGCTGGCCACCTCGTTGAGCGCCTTGCCCTGCACGGTGAAGATCGCGCCGTTGGCCTCCAGCAGGTCCTTGCGTTCCATGCCCTTGGTCCGCGGGCGCGCACCCACCAGCAGCGCGATCTCGGCATCCTTGAACGCCTGCTTCGGATCCGCGCTGGCGGTCATGCCCGCGAGCAGGGGAAAGGCGCAGTCGTCCAGTTCCATCATCACGCCCTTGAGCGCGGCTTGCGCCTTGTCATCCGGGATCTCGAGCAACTGCAGGATGACGGGCTGGTCTCTGCCCAGCATTTCGCCGCTGGCGATTCTGAACAGCAGGCTGTATCCGATTTGACCGGCGGCACCGGTGACTGCGACGCGAACGGCTGGCTTGCCCATGACAGGACTCCCTCGATTGGAACATTCGGAAAATGGGGAGCGCGACACGCGAGTTCCCCGCCGAAGGGAATGCGCCGGGAACCCGTGGTTTGTTGCAGCGCAACTCCGAATGCAGTTTAGGCAGTCACCCCCCCGATGTCAACCTAGACATCTATCTGATATAAGATATGAAAATCGCAAGACAGGAGGCCAGGACCGATATGAAGAACCGCCCCGAAACGGGCGCCGCGGCGCCCACTTTCATGCCCCTCTACGAGCAGATCAAGACCCTCATCCTGCGCGGGCTGCAGGAAGGCGAATGGCGCCCGGGCCAGGCGATCCCGAGCGAGCACGACCTGGCCGGCCGGTTCCGGGTGAGCCAGGGGACGGTGCGCAAGGCGATCGACGAGTTGGCCGCTGAGCACCTGCTGGTGCGCCGGCAGGGCAAAGGGACGTTTGTCGCCTCGCACAAGGAGCCCCGGATGCAGTACCGCTTCCTGCGTCTCATGCCCCTGCAGGGAGAGCCGGAATATCCCGACAGCCGGCTGCTCGAATGCCGGCGGGCACGCGCTTCGAGCGAGGTGGCGCGACTGCTGGAACTCAAGCCGGGGGACGGGGTGGTGTTCCTGCGCCGGATCCTCCTGTTCAAGGGGGAGCCCACGGTGGCGGACGACATTTACCTGCCCGGGACGATCTTTCGCGGCCTGACGGCGGAAATATTCAACGAGTACCGGGGCTCCCTCTACAACCTGTTCGAGATGGAGTTCGGCACGCGGATGATCCGGGCCGACGAGAATATCCGCGCCGTGCCCGCGGACGCCGAGGTAGCGCTCCTGCTCCGGGTTCCGCGCGGCACGCCGCTGCTGTGCGTGGACCGGGTCGCCTACAGCTACGGGGACCGCCCGGTGGAATTCCGCCGCGGCATGTACCGGACCGACCGGCATTGCTACAGGAATACGTTGAGCTAACGCAAAGGCAAGGTGATTTGTGCGGCACAAAATAGCGGCGGAATCGTTATAATTTGTGCGCCGGTCAGCCTCGTTCGGCCCGACCGGAACACCGCCAAGGCGCCGATATATATGTCTGATCCGACGGCGAAAAGGAACCGACCCGCGCTGTTTGGGATGCTCCCTCCTGTCCGGTCCTTCGGCGCGCCGGAGTTCATCTGCTTCGCGCATTTTCTCCGGGGCTAGGAAGCGGGCGCATGGACGATACCGAGCTCAAGCGGATCAGGTGGCGCTGCCGCCGGGGCAGGCTCGAGAACGACGTCGTGCTGGAACGCTTCCTGGAGCGGCACGGGGCGGGGCTTTCCGGGGCGCGGCTGCAGGCCTTCGAGCGGCTCCTCGATCATGCCGACAACGATCTTTGGGATTTGGTGAGCGGGCGCAGGGAGGCGCGCGATCCGGATCTTGCCGATGTGGTTCAACTGCTGCGTAGCTGCTAGCGCGGCGAACTGGAACGTTACAGGAGAAATACCATGAGCAATTCCAAGAAGGCCGTCTTGAGCTACGGCGATGGCAAGTCGATCGAATTCCCGGTCATGAGCGGGACCGTGGGGCCGGACGTCATAGACATACGTACGCTCTACGGCAAGACCGGGATGTTCACCTACGACCCCGGTTTCCTGTCCACGGCGAGCTGCCAGTCGCACATCACCTACATCGACGGCGACAAGGGCGAACTGAGGTACCGCGGCTACCCGATCGAACAGCTCGCGGCGCATTGCGACTTCCTGGAAACCTGCTATCTGCTGCTCAAGGGAGACCTGCCGAACCCGGCGCAGAAGAAGGACTTCGTCAACCTGGTGACGCACCACACCATGGTGAACGAGCAGATGCAGTTCTTCATGCGCGGTTTCCGCCGGGACGCGCACCCGATGGCGGTGCTCACGGGACTGGTGGGCGCCATGTCGGCCTTCTATCACGACTCGCTCGACATCAACAATCCGCAGGACCGCGAGATCTCGGCGCTGCGGCTGATCGCCAAGATGCCGACGCTGGTCGCGATGTCGTACAAGTATTCGCTCGGCCAGCCCTACGTCTATCCGAGGAACGAGCTTTCCTACACCGCGAACTTCGTGCGCATGATGTTCGCCACGCCTTGCGAAGAGTACAAGACCAACGAAGTGCTGGTCCGGGCGCTCGACCGCATCTTCATCCTGCACGCCGACCACGAGCAGAACGCCTCGACCTCGACGGTGCGCCTGTGCGGCTCCTCGGGAACCAATCCTTTCGCGGCGATCGCCGCCGGCGTCGCCTGCCTGTGGGGACCGGCGCACGGCGGTGCGAACGAGGCCTGCCTGAACATGCTGCAGCAGCTTCAGGCGAAGGGCGGCGCGGCCAAGCTCGGCGAGTTCGTCGCCAACGTCAAGGATCCCAACTCCGGGGTGCGGCTGATGGGCTTCGGGCACCGCGTCTACAAGAACTACGATCCGCGCGCCAAGCTCATGCGCGAAACCTGCTACGAAGTGCTCGGCGAACTGGGCCTGGAGAACGATCCGCTGTTCAAGCTGGCGATGGCGCTTGAGAAAATCGCGCTCGAGGACGAATACTTCGTCAAGCGCAAGCTCTATCCGAACGTCGATTACTATTCCGGCATCGTACAGAAGGCGCTGGGCATACCCGTGGACATGTTCACCGGGATCTTTGCCCTCGCGCGCACCGTGGGCTGGATCGCGCAGTGGGAGGAGATGATCACCGATCCGGAATACAAGATCGGCCGGCCACGGCAACTGTACTCCGGCTCGACCACCCGGGACGTGGTGCCCCTCGCCCAGAGGAAGTAACGCAGCGCCCGAAACCAGGATTCGGGATACTGTAATACTAGGCAAGGGCCGGGCGGCCATGTCGCCCGGCCCTTGATTTCATCGGGGGACCGTGCGATGAGCGTGATGAAGCAGTTCCTTTCGAGCTCCTACCTGTTCGGCGGCAACGCGCCCTTCGTCGAGGAGCTCTATGAATCCTACCTCGAGAATCCGCAGTCGGTACCCGATGGCTGGCGCGAATACTTCGACAGGATGCAGGTGCTGCCCTCGCCCGGCGGCACCGGGGGCAGGGACGTGGCGCATGCCCCGATCGTGGAGTCCTTCGCCGCGCGGGCGAAGGAGGGCCGGCTTCGGGCCACTGCGCCGCAGGGTGACGTCGCCGTCGCGCGCAAGCAGGTCTTCGTCCAGCAACTCATCGCGGCCTACCGTTTCCTGGGCGTGCATTGGGCCGACATCGATCCGCTCAAACGCAGGGAACGCCCGCACATCCGGGAGCTCGAGCCCGGCTTCTACGATCTCACCGAATCCGACATGGACATGGTGTTCGACGCGGGGAGCCTGTATTTCGGCGCCGAGCGCCTCACCCTGCGCGAGATCATCAAGGGGCTGCGCGAAACCTATTGTGGCACGGTCGGCGCCGAGTACATGTACCTCAGCGATCCGGGACAGAAGCGCTGGATCCAGCAGCGCCTGGAGTCCTGCCGTTCGCAGCCGAGCTACCCGCCCGAGTTCAAGCGGCACATCCTGGAGCGCCTGACGGCCGCGGAGACGCTGGAGAAGTACCTGCACACGCGCTACGTGGGCCAGAAGCGCTTCTCCGGCGAGGGCGCCGAGAGCATGATTCCGCTGCTCGACCAGCTGCTGCAGAAAGCGGGTGTGGCCGGGGTGCAGGAGACGGTGATCGGCATGGCGCATCGGGGGCGCCTGAACGTGCTCGTCAACGTGCTCGGCAAGATACCCCAGGACCTGTTTTCGGAGTTCGAGGGCAAGCATGCCGACGACCTTCCGGCGGGGGACGTCAAGTACCACCAGGGGTTCTCTTCGGACATCATGACCCCGGGCGGTCCGATGCACCTGACGCTCGCCTTCAATCCCTCGCATCTGGAGATCGTCAATCCGGTCGTCGAGGGCTCGGTGCGCGCCCGCCAGCACCGGCGGGCCGACAGGGAGGGAAGGCAGGTGCTGCCCGTGCTGATCCACGGGGATGCCGCCTTCGCCGGGCAGGGCGTGGTGATGGAGACGCTCAACCTCTCGCAGACCCGGGGTTACGGCACGGGCGGCACCGTGCACATCGTGCTAAACAACCAGATCGGCTTCACGACCTCCGACCCGCGCGACACGCGCTCGACCATCTATTGCACCGACGTCGCGAAGATGGTCGAGGCGCCCATATTCCACGTCAACGGCGACGACCCCGAGGCGGTGGTGCTGGTGACCGAGCTCGCGCTCGATTTCCGGATGCAGTTCAAGAAGGACGTGGTCATCGACATGGTGTGCTTCCGCAAGCTCGGGCACAACGAGCAGGACGAGCCGATGGTGACCCAGCCGCTGATGTACAAGATCGTCAACAAGCATCCAGGCACCCGCAAGCTGTACGCGGACAGGATCGCCGCCCAGGGAGTCATCGGCGCGGACGACGCGGCCGGCTACGTGTCGGAGTTCCGCGCGGCGCTGGATGCCGGCCAGCACGCCAACAAGACCATACTGCCTCACTACAAGCCGCCGTTCGCGGTGAACTGGGCGCCCTACAAGAACACGAAGTGGAACGAAAAGGACGACACGACCCTGCCACTCGCCGACCTGAAGATGCTGGCGGAAAGGCTGACGGCGATACCGGCGAACTTCAAGCTCCATCCGCGGGTGGAGAAGATCATCGCCGACCGCCGCCTGATGGGGCAGGGCAAGATGATGCTCGACTGGGGCATGGCCGAGAACCTCGCCTACGCATCGCTGCTGAGGGACGGCTTCTCGGTGCGCATTTCCGGGCAGGACTCCGGCCGCGGCACCTTCTTCCACCGCCACGCCGTGCTGCACGACCAGAACCGCGAGAAATGGGATTCCGGCACCTACATTCCCTTGCGCAACATCTCGCCCAACCAGGGCGACTTCGTCGTCATCGACTCGGTGCTCTCCGAGGAGGCCGTGCTCGGCTTCGAATACGGGTACTCGACTTCCGAGCCCAACGAGCTGGTCGTATGGGAGGCCCAGTTCGGTGACTTCGCGAACGGCGCGCAGGTGGTGATCGACCAGTTCATCGCCTCCGGCGAAGTCAAGTGGGGCCGTGTCTGCGGGCTGGTGATGCTCCTGCCGCACGGCTACGAGGGCCAGGGGCCGGAGCATTCCTCCGGACGCCCCGAGCGCTTCCTGCAGCTGTGCGCGGACTACAACATGCAGGTATGCGTGCCGGCCACTCCGGTGCAGATGTTCTTCCTGCTGCGCAGGCAGATGATCCGTCCGTATCGCAAGCCGCTGGTGATCTTCTCGCCGAAGAGCCTGCTGCGCCACAAAGAGTCGGTGTCTCCGCTGGAGGAATTCGCGGAGAGCAAGTTCAAGCCGGTCAACGCCGAATGGGACGCGGAGATCGACCCCAAGCGCGTGAAGCGCGTGGTCTTCTGCTGCGGCAAGGTCTTCTTCGACCTGCTGGCGGCGCGCAGGGAGCGCGGCATCAAGGACATCGCCATCGTGCGCATCGCCCAGCTCTACCCTTTCCCGCACGACGATTTCAAGGAGCAGATCGACCTGTATGGCCACACGCGGGAGGTGCTGTGGTGCCAGGAGGAACCGGGAAACCAGGGCGCGTGGCACCGGATCCAGCATTACCTGCTCCGGCACATGCGGCCCGACCAGGTTCTGGCGTACGCGCTGCGGCCGTCTTCGGCGTCGCCCGCGGTCGGCTACCTGTCGCTGCACAACGAGCAGCAAAAGGCGGTCGTCGATGCCGCCTTCGGGGAAATCACCGACAATCTCGTTCTGCCGGTGCAGGGCACGGGCAGGGGCCGGCGCAGACCCCGCCGCGGCGCGTGATTCGACGAGAGGACACGGGCATGCTGATCGAAGTCAAAGTACCGCAGCTGTCGGAGTCGGTGGCCGAAGCGACGCTGCTTGCCTGGCACAAGAAGGAGGGGGAGCGCGTCGAGCGCGACGAGAACCTCATCGACGTCGAGACGGACAAGGTGGTGCTCGAGCTGCCGGCTCCGAGTTCCGGCGTCATCGCGAGCGTCCTCAAGGGCGACGGCAGCACCGTCGTGGCGGGCGAGGTGATCGCGACCATCGACACCGAGGGGAAGGCCGTTGCCGGGCCCGCAGTGCCCGCGAAGACCGAGGAAACGGCGGCGCCGACGGCGCCCAAGACGCCGCCTGGCCAGGATGCGCGCCTGATGCCGGCGGCGCGCAAGATGGCCGCTGAAACGGGCGTCAATACGCAGGACATCCCCGGCACGGGCCGCGGCGGCCGCGTCACCAAGGGCGACATCATCCAGCACCGCGAGGCCGGCAGGCAGGCGTCCGCCGCGCCCGCGCAGCCCGAAGCGGCGCCCTCCGCGCCGCCTCCGCGCGCGGCGCTCGCGCCCGTGCAGGCGCCGGTGAAGATCGAGCAGATCCTCGGTGACCGCCCCGAGCAGCGGGTGCCGATGTCGCGGCTGCGGGCGCGCATCGCCGAGCGCCTGGTGCAGTCGCAGTCGACGGCGGCCATCCTCACGACCTTCAACGAAGTCAACATGCAGCCGGTCATGGACCTGCGCAGCAGGTACAAGGACCGCTTCGAGAAGGAGCACGGCGTCAAGCTGGGCTTCATGTCGTTCTTCGTCAAGGCGGTGATCGCGGCGCTGAAGAAATACCCCGTGGTCAACGCTTCCATCGACGGCAACGACATCGTCTACCACGGCTATTTCGACATCGGCATCGCGGTGGGCAGCCCGCGCGGACTGGTCGTTCCCATCCTGCGCGACGCGGAGGCGATGAGCTTCGCGGAAATCGAGAAGGCCATCGCGGACTTCGGCAAGCGCGCCCAGGAAGGAAAGCTGGGCATCGAGGAGCTGACCGGCGGGACCTTCTCCATCTCCAACGGCGGGGTGTTCGGCTCGATGCTCTCGACTCCCATCATCAATCCGCCGCAGAGCGCGATCCTGGGCGTCCACGCGACCAAGGAACGTCCGGTCGTGGAGAACGCTCAGGTCGTCATCCGCCCGATGAACTACCTCGCGCTCTCGTACGACCACCGCATCATCGACGGCCGGGAGGCGGTGCTGTCGCTGGTGGCGATGAAGGAGGCGCTGGAGGATCCGGCGCGCATGCTGCTGGATCTGTAAATGAGTGAGTTATCACATGGCTCAATCCTTTGACGTCCTGGTAATCGGTGCCGGTCCCGCGGGTTATGTCGCGGCCATACGCGCGGCCCAGCTCGGCTATGCGGTGGCGTGCGTGGACGACTGGAAGAACGAGAAGGGCGAGTACGCGCTCGGCGGCACCTGCCTCAACGTCGGCTGCATTCCCTCCAAGGCGCTGCTCGAGTCCTCGGAGAATTACGAGCGCGTGCTGGAGAAGTTCGCCGCCCACGGGATCTCGGTGAAGGGCGCCGCGATGGACGTGAAGAAGATGCAGGCGCGCAAGGACAAGATCGTCACGCGGCTCACCGGCGGCATTGAAATGCTGTTCCGCAAGAACAAGGTGAGCTGGCTGAAGGGCCACGGTCACTTCGCCGCCGGGCAGGCCGGCGGGGTCGGCGAGCGCTACCGGATCGAAGTCGCGGCAAGCGGCGGCACCGAAACGGTCGAGGCGGCCCACGTGGTCATCGCGACGGGCTCCACTGCACGAGAGCTGCCGGGCGTGCCCGTGGACAACGATGTGATCTGCGACAACGTCGGCGCCCTCGCGTTTCGCGACGTGCCGGGGCGGCTGGGCGTCGTCGGGGCGGGGGTGATCGGCCTGGAACTGGGCAGCGTGTGGCGCCGGCTGGGCGCCAAGGTGACGATCCTCGAAGCGCTGCCCGGCTTCCTCGCCGCGTGCGACGACGCGGTGTCCAAGGAGGCGTGGAAGATATTCGCCAAGGAGCAGGGGCTGGACATCCGCCTCGGCGTGAAGCTCGGCTCGGTGACGCGGGGCAAAGGGGGCGTAAAGGTCAGGTTCGAGGACGCCGAGGGCGAACAGACCCTCGATTGCGACCGCCTGGTGGTCTCGGTCGGCCGCGTGCCCAACACGACGAACCTGGGCGCGGAAAACGTCGGGCTGAAGATCGACGAACGGGGATTCGTCGAGGTCGATGCGCATTGCCGCACCAGCCTGCCCAGAGTGTACGCCGTGGGCGACGTGGTCCGGGGTCCGATGCTGGCGCACAAGGGCATGGACGAGGGCGTGATGGTCGCCGAGCACATCGCCAGCCAGGCCGGGCACGTGGACCTGGACATCATTCCCTGGGTCATCTACACGGCGCCGGAGATCGCGTGGGTGGGCAAGACCGAGCAGCAGCTCAAGGCCGAAGGCATCGACTATCGCGCGGGACAGGTGCCGTTTCTCGCCAACGGGAGGGCCCTGGGCCAGGACGAGACCGCGGGCTTCGTCAAGATCCTCGCCGACGCGAAGACCGACCGCGTGCTCGGGGTGCACATCATCTCCTCGCATGCGTCGGAGCTGATCGCGGAGGCCGTGATGGCGATGGAATTCCGCGCCAGTTCCGAGGACATCGCACGCATCTGCCACGCCCATCCGTCGCTGTCGGAAGTCATGCACGAGGCGTCCCTCGCCGTGGACAAGCGGGCGCTGCACATTTGAATCTACAGTCTCTTATCGCCGAGATATTGACGAAATTGGCGAAGATTTTGGGTTTACACAAGTCTCCCGATTTTGCGCAGTTGCAACTTCGCAACTGCGCAAAATCGGGAGATCTGGGATGGCAAATCACGGCAACGGTTCCGGCCGTGCCGGCCTAGGGGAAAATCATGGACAAATTCAAGGTCTATCGCATCCACGAGATCGAGAAGAAGACCGTCGCGCGCTTCGAGGAGGTCGGGATCGACGAGCTCGACCAGGGCGAGGTGGTCATACGCGTCGCCTATTCGAGCGTCAATTACAAGGACGCGCTGGCGGCGACGGGCGCGGGCAGGATCATCCGGCGCTTTCCCTGCGTGGGCGGCATCGACCTGTCGGGCACCGTGGTCGAGTCGGGCGATGCGCGATTCAGCAAGGGCGACGCGGTCATCGCGACCAGCTACGACCTGGGCGTCGCGCACGACGGCGGCTACGGCGAATACGCGCGCGTGCCCGCGGACTGGATCGTTCCCATGCCCAAGGGCATGACGCTGTTCGAGGCGATGGCGCTCGGGACGGCGGGCTACACCGCCGGCCTCGGGGTGGTGCGCATGGAGCAGAACGGACTGAAGCCCGCAAACGGTCCGGTGGTCGTCTCGGGCGCGACGGGCGGCGTCGGCAGCATCGCGATCGACGTCCTGGCGAAGCTGGGCTACCGCGTGACCGCGCTGACCGGCAAGGAAGCGGAATCCGATTACCTGAAAGGGCTGGGCGCGGCTGAGGTGATGCTGCGCCAGAGCCTCGACCTCACCAAGATCCGCCCGCTCGACAAAACGCTCTGGGCGGGGGCCGTCGACAACCTCGGCGGCGAGGTCCTGGCGTGGATGGCGAGCACCATGCAGCAGCACGGCACGATCGCGAGCATCGGGCTTGCGGCGAGCATGAGCCTCAACACCACGGTCGCGCCCTTCATCCTGCGCGGCGCATGCCTGCTCGGCATCGACTCGGGCTACACGCCCATGGCCCTGCGGCAGCAAGTGTGGCAGCGCCTGGCAACCGACATGAAGCCCAACCACCTCAAGGACATGACCCGGACCATCCCGTTCGACAGCCTGCCGACGGTGTTCGACAAGTTCCTGAAGTCGCAGGTCAAGGGCAGGACGGTCGTCGACATGGCGGCGTAGCAGGGCCCAGAATATGTCATCCCCGCGAAAGCGGGGATCCAGCAAGTTGTTGCGATTCCTGGATTTCCGCTTTCGCGGGAATGACATAACGAGGGTAGTTCGCAGTTTCCGTAAGAAGACAAGATCGGCGCCGCAGGCGCTTGAATTGACGGATGGGGGAGTGGAATGGCGACGAGCAGGGAGTTCCACCGGCGGTCGATCGAGGACCGCGAGGGGTTCTGGCGCGAGCAGGCGGCGCTCGTGCATTGGGCGAAGCCGTTTTCGCAGGTGCTCGACTACGGCCGGCCGCCCTTCGCCAGGTGGTTCGTCGGGGGCGAGACCAACCTCTGCCACAACGCGATCGACCGGCACCTCGCCGCGCGCGGCGACCAGAAGGCGCTCGTCTACATCTCGACCGAGGTCGATCAGGAGAGGAGCTACACGTTCCGCGAACTGCACGCCGAGGTGAACCGCTTTGCAGCCATCCTGCAGGGCCTCGGCGTCGCGCGCGGGGACCGCGTGATCATCTACATGCCGATGATCCCCGAGGCGGCGTTCGCGATGTTCGCCTGCGCGCGCATCGGGGCCATCCACTCCGTGGTGTTCGGCGGATTCGCGGCGGCGAGCCTCGCTTCGCGCATCGACGACGCGAAGCCCAAGCTCGTGGTCTCCTCCGATGCCGGCATGCGCGCCGGGAAGGCCGTTCCCTACAAGCACCTGCTCGACGAGGCGATCCGGCTGGCGAAGCATCCGCCTCAGAAGGTCGTCATGGTGAACCGCGGCATCGACAAGACGATGCCTATCCAGGCGGGGCGCGACCTGGACTACGCCGAGCTGCGTGCGGCGAACATGAACGCTTCGGTGCCGGTCGTCTGGCTGGAGTCCAACGAGCCTTCCTACATCCTCTACACCTCGGGCACGACGGGCAAGCCCAAGGGAGTGCAGCGCGACGTCGGCGGCTACTGCGTGGCGCTCGCCGCGTCGATGAAGCACATCTACTGCGGCGAGCCCGGCGAGACCATGTTCACCACCTCGGACATCGGCTGGGTCGTGGGGCACTCCTACATCATCTACGGGCCGCTGATAGCTGGCATGACCTCGATCATGTACGAGGGCGTGCCGATCCGGCCCGACGCCGGCATCTGGTGGAAGATCGTGCAGGACCAGCGCGTGGCGGTCATGTTCTCGGCTCCCACGGCGATCCGGGTGCTGAAGAAGCAGGACCCCGCCTACCTGAAGAAATACGACATCGGCTCGCTCAAGCACCTGTTCCTCGCCGGGGAGCCGCTCGACGAGCCCACGCACAGGTGGATCCGCGACGCGCTGGGCAAGCCGGTGATCGACCACTACTGGCAGACCGAGACCGGGTGGCCGATCCTCACCTCCGTGCCGGGCATCGAGAATACGCCCATCAAGCTCGGCAGCCCGAGCTTTCCGGCGTTCGGCTACGACCTGAGGCTGCTTCGCGAGTCCGATGCCTCGGACTGCGGCAACGACGAGAAAGGGGTGGTCACGATCGCTCCACCCCTGCCTCCGGGGTGCATGTCGACGGTGTGGGGCGACGATGAGCGTTTCGTGCGCACCTATTTTGGCACGTTCGCGACGCGCATGGTCTATGCGACTTTCGATTGGGGCATACGCGATGCAGACGGCTACTATTTCATCCTCGGCCGCACCGACGACGTGATCAACGTCGCCGGGCACCGCCTGGGAACGCGCGAGATCGAGGAGGCGGTGCAGGCGCATCCGAACGTGGCGGAGGTGGCCGTGGTGGGCGTCGCCGATCCTGTCAAGGGACAGATGCCGCTCGCTTTCGCGGTCCTGAAGGACACCGCGAAGATCGCCACGCAGGAAGGACGCGCGTCGCAGGAGAAGGAAGTCATGGCGGCCGTCGACCAGCATCTGGGCGCGATCGGCCGGCCTTCACGCGTGCATTTCGTGACCGCGTTGCCCAAGACGCGCTCGGGCAAGCTGCTGCGCCGCTCCATCCAGGCGCTCGCCGAAGGGCGCGATCCGGGCGACCTGACTACAATAGAGGATCCGTCGGCGCTGGAGCAGATACGCTCGGCGCTGTCGGGAAGGTGAATTCAACATCGGGGAGTGCGACTTGAAGACCAAGCCATGCCTTACGCTTGCTGACGTGAAGAAGATCGCCGCCGCCTGCGAGGCGGAGGCGGTGAAGAACAACTGGAACGTGGTCATCGCCGTGCTGGACGACGGCGGACACCTGCTGTGGCTGCAGAGGATGGACGGGGCGACGCCCGCCAATGCCGAGATCGCGGTGATGAAGGGCCGCACGGCGGCCGTCTCGCGCCGGTCGAGCAAGAACTGGGAGGACAGGATCGCCGGAGGCAGGATGTCCATACTCAAGATGCCGGTCCTGCCCGTGCAGGGCGGCTTGCCCATCATGCACGCGGGCGAGTGCGTCGGCGGCATCGGCGTCTCCGGGGTGCAGTCCCACGAGGACGAGCAGATCGCCCAGGCCGGGCTCAACGCGCTGGCCTCCTAGGCCGGCACAGCCGGAACCAGACAGGTTGCCGTAATTTACCATCCACAATCTCCCTATTCTGCGCTTTGCAACTTCGCAACTGCGCAGAATAGGGAGACCTATGTAAACCCAAGAGTGTCGCCAATTCTGTCAATATCCGAGTGATGAGAGACTGGCGGGAATCCAGCATGAGCGAGGAGCACGGCCGATGAGCATGATATTCACGCCGCCGGGAAGCGTACCGGAACCGGGTCCCGCCTACCTCGAGAGCACGCGTTTCCTCGACTGCGCGAACGAATCCGTGCGCGGCTTCTCCGCCGCGGCCATCGGCGCGGAGACGGGCGAGGTCGCAAAGGCGGCCAAGCTGTTCTACGCCGTGCGCGACGGCTGGCGCTACGACCCGTTCTCGATGCGGCTCGATCCGGAAACCTACGTGGCGAGCAAGGTGCTACGTGCCAAGGGTGCGTTCTGCATTCCGAAGGCGAACCTGCTCGCGGCGGCCGCGCGGGCGGCGGGGATCCAGGCGGCCATCGGCCTTGCGGACGTGGTCAACCATCTGTCCACGGAGAAGCTCAAGGAGCGCATGGGGGGCTCGACCTACTTCATGTACCACGGCTATGCCGTGCTCTATCTCGAGGGGCAATGGGTGAAAGCGGCCCCCGCGTTCAACATCGAATTGTGCGAGCGCTTCGGCGTGCGGCCGACCGAGTTCGACGGGCGGTCGGACGCCGTATTCCAGGAATTCGACATGAGCAACCGGCGCCACATGGAATACGTCAAGGACCACGGCATGTGGTCCGAGTTTCCCTACGAAAGGGTGGCGGCCGATTTCCGCGCCTTCTATCCCCCACTCGCCTTCGGCGACGAGAACGTGGAGGAGCGGTTCGAGGACGGGGTGCCGGTGCGTTAGGCTCTTGTCACTCGGATATTGCCAGCATCAGCGACGGTTTTGGGTTTGTATACGTCTCGCTATTTTGCGCAGTCGCAACTTCGCGACTGCGCAAAATAGCGAGATTTTGGACGGCAAATCACGGCAGCCAGTTGCATTCAGGCTGTGCCGGCCCCTCAGTCCTCTTCGTGCGCGGCCTTGTGCTCCGACATGAGCTGTTGCTGGGTCATCGCCGGAACCGGGGCATAGTGGCTGTACTCGATCGAGTAGGAACCGTGGCCCCCGGTAACCGAGCGCAGCCGCGACTGGTATTCCGTGAGCTCCGATAGCGGCACCTGTCCGGTGATCGCGACGGCGCCGCCGGTGCGTCCCTGGGTACCGGTGATGTGTCCGCGCTTGGACGACAGGTCGGAGGTCAGGTCCCCGATATAAGACTCGGGGGTGATCACCTCGACGTTGACGATAGGTTCGAGGATGATGGGCCCGGCCTTGAGGATGGCGTCCATCACGGCCTTGCGCCCCGCGCTGACGAACGCGACCTCCTTGGAATCGACCGGGTGGTACTTGCCGTCGTAGACGATGACGCGTATGTCTTCCACGGGATAGCCGGCGACGATGCCGCCGTCGAGCGCCTGGCGTACCCCTTTCTCGACCGCCGGGATGAACACGTTCGGGATCACCCCGCCCTTCACCTGGTCGACGAATTCGTAGCCCGTTCCGCGGGGCAGCGGTTCGATGCGCAGGTACACTTCGCCGAATTGGCCCGCGCCGCCGGTCTGCTTCTTGTGGCGGCAGTGTCCCTCGGCCTTCTTCGTGACCGTTTCCCGGAAGGCGATCTTCGGCGGCGTGGTCGTCACCTCCAGCTTGAATTGCTGCGACATCTTCTCCAGCTTCCAGCGCAGGTGCAGGTCTCCGAGGCCGCGGATCACGGTCTCATGGGTCGAGGGATGGCGTTCGACCTTGAAGCACGGGTCCTCCAGCTCGAGCTTATGCAATACTTCGAACAGGCGCTGCTCGTCGCCCTTCTTCTTCGGTTCCACGGCGAGCCCCTGCATCGGCAGCGGAAACTCGAGCGGCCGCAGGTGAATGTGGTCTTCGTCGCGCGAGTCGTGCAGCACGGCGTCGAATTCGATCTCCTCGACCTTCGCCACCGCACCGATGTCCCCGGGCACGAGGGCGTCGGTTTCCACGTACTCCTTGCCCTGGAGCTGAAACAGGTGGCCGACCTTGAACGGGCGCCGGCTGTCCCCGATGAACAGTTGCGACTCCCGGGTGATCGTGCCCTGGTGCACGCGGAACACGCCGAGCTTGCCGACGTAGGGGTCCACCACGATCTTGAACACGTGCGCCAGGACATGCTTCTTGGGGTCCGGTTCGGCGTGGAACTCGACCGCGTCGGGTCCCTCGCCCCTGAGGAAGGGCGGGGCGTTGCCTTCGGTGGGATTGGGCGCGAGCTTCGAGAAGATGTCGAGCAGCTCCGTGACACCGGTGCCGTTCTTCGCCGAGATGAAGCATACCGGGATCAGGTGGCTCTCGCGCAGCGCCTTCTCGAACGGCGCATGCAACTCCTCGGGGGACACCTCGCCCTTGTCCAGGTAGACAGCCATGAGCGCTTCGTCGACTTCGACCACCTGGTCGACCAGCGCGCGATGCGCGTCCTTCACCGAAGAAAAATCGGACTCGCCGTCGGGATTGAAGAAACAATCGACGATCCGGGTGCCGCCCTGCGCCGGCAGGTTGATCGGGAGGCACTCCTTGCCGAACATTTCCTGGATCGACGCGAGCACGGAGGGCAGGTCCACGTTGTCGGCGTCGATCTTGTTGATCACGATCATGCGGCAGAGGTTGCGCGCCGCGGCCCATTTCATCATCCTGACGGTGTTGAGCTCGATTCCCGATTGGGCGTTCACCACCACGGCAGCGGTATCCACGCCGGCGAGCGCGCTGATCGCCTGGCCGGAGAAATCCGGGTAGCCAGGAGTGTCGATCACATGGACATGGACGCCGCGCCAGGCGAAATTCACCAGCGCCGAGTTGAGGGAATGGCCATAGGCTTTTTCCAGCGGATCGAAGTCGCAGACGGTGTTCCCCGATTCGACGTTCCCGGGGGCGCTGATGGCCCCCGCCTTGGCCAGCAGCGCCTCGGCAAGCGTGGTTTTTCCCGCTGCACCGTGTCCGACAAGGGCGACGGTGCGGATGGCATCGGTGTTGTACTTCGGCATGTTCCGGATTCCTCTCTCTTTATCTGGTGACGCGACAATTGAATTTTCGATACTTTACCCGAGGGCCACGATTCGAGCCATCCTGGTGGAGAGCGGCAACCTGGCCGGGGACGCCGGAAGCCGGATCGGGCGGCCCCGGGGAATGTGCGATCATCGGCCAAGCGGCCTGGTGCGGGGCACGGCTTGTGTCCGGCGAAATCGCCCGCATCTAAGGCAACTGAAAAGGCAAATACATGCGCTCTCGCGACCCTCGATCATGGATGTGGGCTGAGGCCCTCGATCTGCTGCAGTCCGCAGAGCGCCTGCAGCGGCAGTTCTTCGAGCTGGGTACGACGCAAGGCGCGCCGAGCTGGGAACCGCCGGTCGATCTGTACGAGACGGGCGAGGAGTTGTGGATACTCGTCGCGCTGCCCGGGGTCACCACCGAGCAGCTCGAGGTCGCCATCGAGGGTGCGGTGATCGTCGTGAGAGGCGAGCGGCCGCTGCCCATGGGCAACCGGGGGGCGGCCATCCACCGCCTGGAGATTCCCTACGGACGCTTCCAGCGCCGCATCACCTTGCCGGCGGGGCGCTTCCAGATCCTGGAGCGCAAGCTGGAGCACGGATGCCTGGTTCTTTGCCTGCAACGGATGAAGTGAGGATAGGTTCATGAGCATCGCGCTCGAAGGTTCCCACGAAGCTTCCCCCATGGGTCACCCCGTGTCCACGGCCAGTGCGCCGGGCGACGCAGGGCTCAAGCTGCCCGATGATGCGCTCATCCTCGTGCCGGTGCGCAACATGGTGCTGTTCCCCGGCATGATCCTGCCGGTGTCGATCGGGCGCGAGGCGTCGATCGCGGCCGCGCAGGCGGCCGTCAAAGCCGAACGGCCGATCGGCATGCTGCTCCAGGCGAAGCCCGAGGCGGACCGGCCCGGGCCGGAGGATCTGTGCCGCGTCGGCACGGTCGCCAACATCCTGCGCTACGTGACCACCCCGGACGGCTCGCACCACATCGTCTGCCAGGGCCGGCAGCGCTTCGCCATCCTCGAGTACATCGCAGGCCATCCGTTCCTCGCCGCGCGGGTGCAGCTCATTACCGAGCCCGAGACCATGACCAAGGAGATCGAGGCGCGCTTCCTGCAACTCAAGGAGCGAGCGCTCCAGGCGCTGGAATTGCTGCCGCAGGCGCCCTCCGAGCTCGCAGGCGCCGTGCAGAGCATGGCTTCCCCCGGAGGGCTCGCGGACCTCATCACCGGGTTCACCGACATCAAGCCCGCCGAGAAGCAGGCGATACTCGAGACCATCGACCTGGGCAAGCGCCTGGACGACGTGCTCGCGCTGCTCGCGCACCGCATCGAAGTGCTGAGGCTCTCCCGCGAGATCGAGGAGCGTACCAAGGTGAGCATGGACGATCGGCAGCGCAAATTCATCCTGCGCGAGCAGATGCAGGCGATCCAGAAGGAGCTGGGCGAGACCGAGGGCAACAACGCCGAGATCGAAGAGCTCGAGCAGGCGATCGCCAAGGCGGGCATGCCTCCGGAGGTGGAGGAGCAGGCGAGGAAGGAGCTCAAGCGCCTCGCGCGCACGCCCGAATCCTCGGCGGAGTACTCCATGGTGCGCGCCTATTTCGACTGGATGGTCGAGCTGCCCTGGGCGGAGCCGGCGCCGGATGCGATCGACATCGCCGAGGCGCGCCGCATCCTCGATGCGGACCATTACGGCCTGGACAAGGTGAAGAAACGCATCCTGGAGTTTCTCGCCGTGCGCAAGCTCAACCCGTCGGGCCACGGCCCGATCCTGTGCTTCGTCGGTCCGCCCGGCGTCGGCAAGACGTCCCTGGGCCAGAGCATCGCCCGCGCGCTGGGACGCAAATTCGTGCGCGTCTCGCTGGGCGGCGTGCACGACGAGGCGGAAATCCGCGGCCATCGCCGCACCTACATCGGCGCGCTGCCGGGCAACGTCATCCAGGCGATCAAGAAGGCCGGCACGCGGGGTTGCGTGATGATGCTGGACGAAGTCGACAAGCTGGGCGCGGGCATGCACGGCGATCCGTCCTCGGCGCTGCTCGAAGTGCTCGACCCGCAGCAGAACAACAGCTTCCGCGACAACTATCTCGCGGTGCCCTTCGACCTGTCGCGGGTGCTGTTCATCACCACGGCCAACGTGCTCGATTCCATACACGGGCCGCTGCGCGACCGCATGGAGATCATTCAGCTCCCGGGCTACACGCAGGAGGAAAAGCGCGAGATCGCGCGCCGCTACCTGGTGCAGCGCCAGCTCGACGAGAACGGCCTCGCCCCCGGGCAGTTCGAGATCACCGACGCGGCGCTGGCGGCGATCATCCGCGACTATACCCGCGAGGCGGGCGTTCGCAACCTGGAGCGAGAGATCGGCTCGGTGTGCCGCAACGCCGCGGTGCGCATCGCCGCGGGAGTAGCGGCGAGCGTGCGCGTGGACGAAGCCGATCTCGCGGCCATACTGGGACCGGAGAAGTTCGAAAGCGAAGTGGCGCTGCGCACCGGCATGCCGGGCGTCGCGACCGGCCTCGCCTGGACGCCGGTCGGCGGGGACATCCTGTTCATCGAGGCGAGCCGCACCGCGGGCGCGGGCCGGCTCATCCTGACCGGGCAGCTCGGCGACGTGATGAAGGAAAGCGCGCAGGCGGCGCTGACCCTGGTGAAGTCGCGCGCCGAGAGCCTCGGCATCGATGCGGGCGCGTTCGAAAAAGCCGACGTGCACGTGCACGTTCCCGCGGGCGCCATCCCGAAGGACGGCCCCTCGGCGGGCGTGGCGATGTTCATCTCGCTGGCCTCCCTTTTCACCGACCGGCCGGTGAGGAGCGACACCGCCATGACCGGCGAGATCAGCCTGCGCGGCCTGGTGCTGCCGGTGGGTGGCATCAAGGACAAGGTGCTCGCCGCCATGCGCGCCGGCATCACGCGCGTCATGCTGCCCGCGCGCAACAAGCGCGACTACGAGGAAATCCCCGCCGCCGCGCGCGAGAAGCTCGAATTCGCGTGGCTGGAAACGGTGGACGACGCCGTAGCCAATGTGTTGCGCTAAGCAGCCCGCGTCTTTTCCCTCATCCCCGGCCCTTCTCCCGAGGGGAGAAGGGTGATTCTCCCTCTCCCTCCGGGAGAGGGACGGGGATGAGGGAGTATATCGAGACGCGTGCTACTCCTTCCGGTTCAACAACGCCTTCAAGTCGGCAAACGGCTTGTAGGTCGCATCCGCGGCACGCTCGTCGCCCGATGCTCCGCCGCGACCCGCCTCGTCCAGATACCGCGAATGCTCGGCATCGTGGCAGTACAGGCAGAGCAGCTCCCAATTGCCGCCATCGGCCGGATTGTTGTCGTGATTGCCGTCCTTGTGATGCACCGTCAGCATGCGCAGCTTCGCGCCGGAGAATTCCCTTCCGCAGCGCCCGCATATCCAGGGAAAGAGCTTGAGCGCCTGTTCGCGATAACCCTTCTCACGCTCCTCGCGCGCGCGCCGCGCATCGGCGACCAGGCGATCGAGCTTTCCGGATTCGGTGGTGTCCTTGCGCGCCATATTGGCGGCTCAGTCCTCGGGCGCACCCTGCCAGAGCATGTCGTAGCCCAGTTCCTTGCTCTCGGTGCACATTACGGCCAGGGCGGAGAACTTGGCGTTGAATGCCGCGTCGGCATGCGATTTCTCGTGCTCGTCGAAAGAGCGCCAGTAGGTGACGATGGCGAGGTGCTCGTCGGCGGCGCGGGACGAAGCGAGCGACCCCTCGTCGGACACGAAGCCCGAGAACTTGAAGACCTGCCCGGCGATGAACCCACCCTTGTCTCCGCCGTAGGTGTTCTTCACCACGTTGCACATTTCGCCCAGCGCCAGCTCGACGTCCTCGAGGCTGACGCCCGGCTTGAGCTTGATGGTGTTGAAGAGCATCTTCGCGCCGAACGGAACGGATACGGGTTCGAACATGATGGGCTCCCCTCTGGAGGCATGCGGCGAAGCCGGACTACATCTCCCTCGACGCGAGAGGCCGGGTCACCGACATTTCCATCTGGACGGGCACCTTGTTGCTGATGATGTCGAGAACGGGGCAGTGCGCGTTCACGATTTCACGCAGCTTCTGGAGATCCGTATCGCTCGCATCCGACTTGATCCTCACATTGGCCCGGATGTTCTTGTAGCCCGAGCGCACCGACTCGTCCACCGCGAAGAAGCCGCGCAGATCGATGTCGCCCTCGAGCTCGACCGAAACCGACTCGAGCGGGATGCCCATGGCGGTCGCATAGGCGCGATAGGTGATCTCCTGGCAGGTGCCCAGGGCCGCGAGAACCAATTCGACGGGATTGGGGCCGGAATCGGTTCCGCCGAGGGCGGCCGGTTCGTCGACCGTCAACCTGTGGTCCCTGATCGATACTTCGGAACGGAACCCCTGGGTCAGGTTGGACGAGGACTTGAACGTGGCGCGCGCCTTCTCCGGGTCGGTACGAAATGTTTCCTGCGTGTCGGCTATCAGCTGCCTGAGTCCTGCGCTCATCTGCTCCTCCTGTTGGTGTTCGATGCTCCGGGCCGATCGGAATTTCGTCGGCCTTCTATGGTATCCGACCGCGCACGCCTGCGGAACCGTCCAAGGGCGGGGAAAGACCCTTACGGGATCGCGGTGTTCCCGCCGGCATGCCGGGAGAGGAACTGGTCGAGCTGCTTGGCGAAGGCGTGCCGGTCGCCCTGGGAAAACGACGACGGGCCGCCGGTATCGACGCCGCTCGAACGCAATTCGTCCATGAAATTGCGCATCGTCAGGCGCTCGCGGATATTGTCGCCGGTGTAGACCTCGCCGCGCGGATCGAGAGCATGGCCGCCGCGCTCGATCACCTGCGCGGCGAGCGGAATGTCGGCCGTGATCACCAAGTCGCCGGGCTGCACCAGCCGGGCGATCTCGTTGTCCGCCACGTCGAACCCGCGCGGCACCTGGATCGCGCGGATGAAAGGCGAGGCGGGCGTGCGCAGCAGCTTGTTCGCGACCAGCGTCAGCGGCACGCGCGCCCGCTCGGCGGCGCGATACAGGATCTCCTTGATCGCGAGGGGGCACGCGTCGGCGTCAACCCAGATTTGCATGGTCACGGGGAAAACGCACGGAGGACCGCATGGATATTGGGTTTACAGGCAAATGTCCGTTGGACGGACACGGTAATTTCACGAATCTCCGAACCGGAGAACGGCCAAGCTGTCGCCTTGCTCTGACTTACGCGTCGGAATGGCACGCACACTCAGGAGCCCACACGTACAAGCTGCCCTGGGCGGATGCTCTTGAGAGTCTCGAGAACCTGAGGGATGAGCGGACGCAACGTCTCGATACGATTATTGACCGCCAGAAGGACGATGACCGCAATCGGCAAAGTGGCGGGATTTTGTTGGAACTCCAGGTTCTTGTCACCCGTGAGAAGAACCTCGAACTCCTGACTCGCCGTCCGGAGCAATTCGCCGTTCCTCAGCCCCGACCAACCGCACTTTTGGACGGTCTGCGCCTCGTGCCCAGCAAGTTCGAGCGCCAATTTCCTGGGCAGGGATTCATCAAGCAGGATGCGCATCCGAGGCGATGACTTCCCGGGCGAGCTCCAACGCTGCGATTGCCTGCTCGCGGCTCACCGAGGGAAACTCATCGAGGAAAACTTCGAGACTGTCTCCAGCCTCAAGGTAATCAAAAAGGATTTTGACTGGGACCCGAGTACCGACAAATACCGGGGTTCCGCCCAGGATTTCTGGATCGCGATGCACGACGAGCTTGGAAGTATCCATGACCATGGCCTCGATCGACGGCGACATGATACCGCGGGCGGTTCTTGGCTGCCTAGAAGAGGCATCGAACTGACCGTCGGGTCGGCCGGCCACAGACCAAGGCGGCTTACCTTCTATACATGGGAGGCGCAGTCAATATCACTTCGGCTCCTCCGGCAGTCGGAAAACGGGCAAGTGCCAACCCGCAGCTCCGCCAGCAGCAGCAGCGCGACCACCCCGGCGCTTCGCGCCACCCCTCTTTGGCAGGAGGGGAGTGTCCCGGGTGGTGCAAGCCGGCGGCGGTTGCGGATACGATAGCGCTGCGATGATCGACTTCTCCATTCAACGCTACGCGCTGCTCGCGCTCGCCTCGGCGGCGCTGTTCGGCGTTTCGACGCCGCTCGCGAAGCTGCTGCTCGGCCATGCGACGCCGCTCGTGCTCGCGGGGCTGCTCTACCTCGGCAGCGGGCTCGGCCTGCTGATCGTGTGGCTTGTGAGACGGGCGCTGCGTCGCGCGCAATCAGGCCCTGGTGCGAGCGTGGAGGTGCCGCTGCGTGCCCGGGACATGCCGTGGCTCGTCGGCGCAGTGATCGCGGGCGGCATCCTCGCTCCGGTGGCGCTGCTCTGGGGCGTGAGCGGCATGCAGGCCTCCGGTGCTTCGCTGCTTCTCAACGCAGAGGCGGTGCTGACGATCCTGGTCGCGGCGGCGATTTTCCGCGAGCACGTGGCCGCGCGCGTCTGGGCGGCCGCTGCGGTGATGCTCGCCGGCGGCCTGGTGCTCGCCTGGGAGCCGGGGGCGGCGGTTTCAGTTTCGCCGCGCGCGCTCGCGGTGCTCGCCGCCTGCCTGCTGTGGGCGATCGACAACAACCTTACGCGCCACATCGCGGCGAGCGATCCGGTCGCGATCGCGATGATCAAGGGGCTGGCGGCGGGCGCGGTGAACCTCGGGCTGGGCCTGGCGATCGCGGCGGCGCCGGCGGCGGAGTTCGTCGCGGGTGCGCTCGCGCTCGGGGCGGCGAGCTATGGCGCGAGCCTGGTGCTGTTCATCGTGGCCTTGCGGCACCTTGGAAGCGCGCGCACCGGCGCGCATTTTGCCACCTCGCCTTTCATCGGCGCAGGCGTGGCGATCGGGCTGCTCGGAGAGCCGCTCACCGGAACGTTCGCCGCGTCGCTCGCGCTGATGGTTGCTGCGACCTGGCTGCTGCTCACCGAAACGCACGGGCACCATCACCGCCACGAGCCGGCCGAGCACATCCACGCACATGCGCACGACGAGCACCACGCGCATGCGCACGAGGGCACCGAGGGCGCGGCGCCTCACGCGCATTGGCACGTGCACGAGCCGATCACGCATTCACACCCGCATCTGCCCGACCTGCACCACCGTCATCCGCATTGATCCGGCGGGCGGTGCGGGTCAGAAGGGCAGAATCTTGAAGTTCCACACTCTTTCCGAGAACCAGATGAGCGCTACGGCGAGCACGACGGCGGAGCCGCCGGACATGACCAGCTTGCGATAGAACAAGGTGCTGCGCAGCACGAAGGCGAGCGGCAGGAAGGCCGAGACGATCACGAGTTGGCCCAGCTCCACGCCGAGGTTGAATCCGACCAGTGCGAGGAGCAGCGACTCCTTGGGCAAGCCCAGGTCCGTGAGCACGCTGGCGAAGCCGAAGCCGTGAATCAGGCCGAACAGGAACGCCACTATCCACCGTCCGCTGCCGACGAGGGGCTTCAAGTTGTTCGCCGCGGCGAGCGCCACTGATGCGGCAATGGCGGACTCGACCAGGCGCGAGGGCAGGGAGACCACGCCCAGCGCGGCGAGCGAGAGCGTGATCGAATGCGCGACGGTGAAGGAGGTCACCACTCTGAGCACGTCCCAGAAGGCCGGCCCGAACCGCGGCGCCGCCCGCCATTGGCCGCGAACGAGGATCAGCACCGCCGGCAGCAGCAGCGAGACGATGAACAGGATGTGGTCGATGCCGATCCAGATGTGCCACACGCCCTCGCGGCCGAACGACAGGAATTGCGCGAGCGGCGAGGCGCGGCGCAGTTCGAAGCGCTGCGTCGCACGGTCCGCGGCGAATGCGGTGGTCTGCGTCTGGCCGTTCGCTTCCAGGCGCAGCAGGCCCTTGTGCTGGGTGTCGAAGTCGAAGAACAGGCTGTAGCGGATCTCCAGCGCTTCGGGCGCGCTGGCGCATTCAGCCTCGAAGCGCAGCACTGCGTAGGCGCCGTCGCTGTGGTCGTCGACCAGATGCCCGGTCGGCTTCAGCGGGCAGGGTTGGCCGCCGGCCTGCAGCGCGAGCCGGGCAAGCGCATAGGAGGCGATGTCGGCGTGCTTCGTCTTCAGCTCGCCCCAGGTGATCTCGCCGTCGCCGTTGGCGTCCAGGCCGATCGCGACTTCGAGATCGCGCAGCGCGATGTCCCATTGGCCGGCGACCTGCGCGCCCTGCACCTTCAGCGCGAGGTAGCTGTCGCTCGGCTTGTGGGCGTGCGCCGTGCCGAGCACGGCGAATGCCAGCGCAAACGCGAGCCACCAAGTGAATCTCTGAACAACGCTCGTTTCGTCATTCCCGCGAACGCGGGAATCCAGGAATCGCAACCACCGGCTGGATCCCCGCTTTCGCGGGGATGACGTGTTCGGGGCCTCCCTCGCCTTCATTGCCGCGCCTTCCTCAGGGCCTCGCCCAGTGCGCGATAGCGCGGGTCTTCGTAGCCGGTCGCGCTCAGCCAGTCGAGCGCCGGCTGCGCGGCTTCGGGTTTGCCGGCGGCGAGGGCGGCTTCCATCAGGACGCGGGCGTCGCGCGGCTCGCGCTGCGCTTGCCAGTCCTCCACGGCGAGCCGCAGGGCCTTCTGCGGGTCTTTTTGCAGTTGCAGCTCGAAGCGTGCTTCTTCCTGCAGGTGCAGGCGATCGCCGCGCAGCGCGGCGGCGGCGAAGCGGTCCGCGAGCGCGGCCGCGTGCTCGCGCGCCGCGGGTGCGCGCAGCGCGGACTCCGCCAGCGCGAGGCGCAGCAGCAGGATGTCCGAGCGCGTCCAGTCCTTGAGCAGCGGGACGACCTCCGCCGGGCGGTTCTCATCGAGCAGGTAGTCGGACAGGGCGGCGAGCACGAAACCGTCGGTGCCGCTCGCCGCCATGGCCTCGCGGAAATGCCTCTCGGCGAGCTTGCCGTCGCCGAAGCGAAGCGCCATTTCCGCGAGCCGCGTGAGCATCCATTGCCTCTGGTCGGGATCGGAGGGGGGATGGCGCCCGAGGGCATCGGACAGGGCGTCGTAGGCGGCCCGCGCCTTGCCGTTGATGCCGTCGATGACCGCGAGGCAGGCGATGGCGGAGAGTTTCGAAGCGACGGCGTCGGCGCGATCGCAGTCTGAACGGGCCTCGCGGTACTGCGCCTGCACCAGGCGCAGCGCCACCCGCCACAGCAGGGCGCCCGCATCCTCCGGGTCGCGGGCGAGCACGGCGTCGAGATCGGCGACCGCTCCGGCGAAATCGTGCCGGTACTGGCGCAGCAGGGCGCGCAGGAACACGATCCGCGCCGGAGGCTCGGGCTGCGCCGTCCAGCGGCGGATCGCCGCTTCGGCGTAGCCGACGTAGCGCGGATCGCCTTCTTCCATGGCGAGGTCGTAGTAGCGGCGCGCCAGACGCGCGGCGTTCTCGAGGTCGCCGGGGTCGGCGGCGAGCGACTGCCGCAGTGCGCGCAGTTCCCGGTAGACCGGGTCGTTGGCTTTCAGCGGCAGCCGCTCGACCACCTCGGCGTCGCTCGACGGCACGCGCGGCGCGGCCGGAGCGAGGCCGGTGCAAACCGCAAGGGCCGGGGCCGCAAGGACCGCGATCCACCTCGCCCTGCAAGGACCCGCCGTTCTTGGTACTATCCGCTCGCCTCGGGGGAGAATCGCCGGGCGTTTGATAAATATCGAGAGGAGAACTTGATGAAGAAACTGCTCGCAGTCCTGATTGCGTCGACGTTCGCCAGCGGGTCGGTCTTCGCGGCCGCGCACATGAAAGCCGACGAGAAGAAGAAAGACGAGAAGAAGACCGAAGCCAAGAAAGACGGCAAGAAGAAGGCCGCCAAGAAAGACGAAATGAAGAAATAGCACTTCCCGCATCGCCATTGAAAAAAGCAGGGTTCGCCCTGCTTTTTTCTTGCCCCTGAGCGCGAAGACGGGCCTCGAGTCGTGTGCCATTGAACGGCTTTCAGTCGACCCTCGCACCGGCGTCGGCTACGGCTTTCGACCAGCGCTCGACGTCGGTCTTGATCAGGGCTGCGAACTGCGCCGGCGTATGTGGCGCAGACGGATCCATGCCGAACCGGGTCAGCACGTCCCGGAATTCCTGCGCGGCCTGGATGCGCTGGAGCTCCGCGCTCAGCCTGGCGATGATGTCGGGCCCCGTGCCGGCCGGCGCCACGACGCCCTGCCAGGCCTGCCAATCGAATCCGGGAACCGTGGCGGCGAGCGGCGGGACCGTCGCGATCAGCCCCGTCTGCCTCGCCGACGAGGTGCCGTAGGCGAGCACCTTGCCCGCCTGTATGTTCGGGAGCGCTGCGGTCGCGTCGGAAAACATCACGTGCACCTTGCCGCTGAGCAGATCGGGCAGGGCGAGGAGCGTGCCCTTGTAGGGCACGTGCTGGATGTCCAGGTCGAGCTCCTTCTTCAGGAGCTCCATGAACAGGTGGTGGGGACTGCCGCTGCCCACCGAGGCGTAGTTGTACTTGCCCGGGCTCGCCTTGATCGCGGCTATCATTTCCCTCGCATTCCTCGCCGGAAAGGACGGGGACGCGATGAGAAAGAAGGTCACCGCGCCCACCTGCGAGATGGGCGCGAAGTCGCGCACCGGATCGATCCTGGGGCTCTTGTACATCGCCGGACTGATGCCCAGCGTGGTGCTGGTGGCCATGAGCAGGGTGTAGCCGTCAGGGGCGGATCGGGCGGCGACCTCGGCGCCGACCAGCGTACCCGCGCCGGGCTTGTTCTCGACCACGACCGGCTGCTTCAGCCCTGCCGACAGCCGCTCGCCGATCGCGCGGCCCAGAAGATCGGTCAGCGCCCCGGGAGGGTAGGGCACGATCAGCCTGATCGGCTTGTTGGGGTAGGGTTGGGCAGCGGCAGCCGCAGCCGTCACGAGCAGCACCAGCGCCGCAAGTCGAGCCAGGACACGCTTCATTGGAGTTCTCCCTCGCCGCAACGGCGTGCGGCGCTGCTCAGTCGAAACTGCGCCGGAACCGCGCGAGGCCGATTATAGGTCACTGGCCGCTGCGTGAGCTGCGCGATAACATGCAAGCTGCTCGTGACCCAAGCGCGGAGGCGCCATGTCCAGCCATCGAACCGAGCGCGACAGCTTTGGCGAAATCCAGGTTCCCGCCGAGCGGCTATGGGGCGCGCAGACGCAGCGCTCGCTCCAGCACTTCCGTATTTCCGGCGAGCGCATGCCGGCCGAGCTTATTCGCGCCCTGGCCCGGGTCAAGAAGGCCTGTGCGCAGGCGAACCGCGTGCTGGGTGCGCTCGACGCGCGCAAGGCGGATGCCATCATCGCCGCGGCCGACGAAGTCCTGGCGGGCAAGCACGACGGCGAATTCCCGCTCGTCGTCTGGCAGACCGGCTCGGGCACGCAGACCAACATGAACATGAACGAGGTGCTCGCCAACCGGGCGAGCGAACTTCTGGGGGGCGAGCGGGGCGAGGGGCGCCTGGTGCACCCCAACGACGACGTCAACCGGGGCCAGTCTTCCAACGACGTGTTTCCGACCGCGATGCACGTCGCCGCGGTCGAGGCGCTCGAGCGCAGTCTGGTTCCGGCCCTCAGGAAACTGCGCACCACCCTTGCCTCCAAGTCGCAGGCTTTCAATGACATCGTCAAGATCGGGCGCACGCACCTGCAGGACGCTACGCCGCTCACGCTCGGCCAGGAGTTCTCCGGCTACGCGTCGCAGCTGGACCATTCGATCGCCCACATCCAGGCATCGCTCACCCACCTGTGCGAGCTCGCCCAGGGTGGAACCGCGGTGGGCACCGGGCTGAACGCGCATCCCGAGTTCGGCGCGCGCGTGGCGAACGAGCTCCGGCACGCGACGGGCTTGCCCTTCGTGCCGGCGCGGAACAGGTTCGAAGCCCTGGCGGCGAACGACGCGCTCGTGCATGCGCACGGTGCGCTGAAGACCCTGGCTGCGGCGCTGATGAAGATCGCCAACGACGTGCGCTGGCTGGCCTCCGGGCCGCGCTGCGGAATCGGCGAGATCACCATTCCCGAAAACGAGCCGGGCAGCTCCATCATGCCGGGCAAGGTCAATCCGACCCAGTGCGAGGCGATGACCATGCTCTGCGCGCAGGTGCTGGGCAACGACGTCGCGATCAACATCGGCGGGGCGTCGGGAAACTTCGAGCTGAACGTGTTCAAGCCGCTCATCATCCACAACTTCCTGTGGAGCGTGCGTCTGCTCGCCGACGGCGCAACCAGCTTCGACGAAAACTGCGCGGCGGGCATCGAACCGAACCGCGAGCGGATCGAGTCGCTCCTGAACAACTCGCTGATGCTGGTCACGGCGCTCAATCCGCACATCGGCTACGACAAGGCGGCACAGATCGCGAAGAAGGCACACAGCGAGGGAACCGGGCTGCGCGAGGCGGCGCTCGCGCTTGGATTCGTCACGGCGGAGGAATTCGACCTGTGGGTCAGGCCGGAGGCGATGCTGCGCTAGAACGCGCACCCGCTTGGCAGGTCTCCCCGTTCGAACCCCCCTGTCACCAGGGAGAAGACGCCGCTCGTCGAAGCCCCGAAGGACCAGTCAAGCTAGGGAAGACCGGCCAAGCGGGCGATCTTTCAATTTCACTATAGGCGCTGTGCGCGAATTCGGCGTGACTTGCGTCACGGACGGACCCCGCTCGCATCCGCGCTACGCCACATTCAGCGGGATCTTGAATTCCCTGATGCGCTTTTCCCACTCCTGCGGGCCGGTCTGGTGCACCGAAGTGCCGTTGGCGTCGACCGCCACCGTGACCGGCATGTCCTTCACGTCGAACTCGTAGATCGCCTCCATGCCGAGGTCGCCGAACGCGACGACGCGCGACTTGCGTATCGCCTTTGCGACCAGGTAGGCGGCGCCGCCGACGGCCATCATGTACGCGGCCTTGTGCTTCTTGATCGCCTCGATGGCCGCAGGGCCGCGCTCGGACTTGCCGATCATGCCGATGAGTCCGGTCCTGGCGAGCATCGACTCGGTGAACTTGTCCATGCGCGTGGAGGTCGTCGGGCCGGCCGGACCGACCACTTCGTCCCGCACCGGGTCGACCGGGCCGACGTAATAGATCACGCGATTGGTGAAGTCTACGGGGAGTTTTTCCCCCCTGTCGAGCAACTCCTGGATGCGCTGGTGTGCCGCGTCGCGGCCGGTGAGCATCTTGCCCGAGAGCAGCAGGATGTCGCTCGGCTTCCAGCTCGCGATTTCCTCGCGCGTGAGGGTATCGAGATTGACGCGCTTGGCGTTGGAGGGGGGCGCCCAGGTGATCTTCGGCCAGTCCTCGAGCGACGGCGGCTCGAGCTCGGCGGGACCCGAACCGTCGAGCACGAAATGCACGTGCCGGGTCGCCGCACAGTTCGGAATCATGGCCACCGGTTTGGAAGCGGCGTGCGTGGGAAAGTCACGGATCTTCACGTCGAGCACGAGGGTAAGTC